>Ga0209514_10000082_pt1 | contig 208772 bp, 181 predicted proteins | sample Subgrocontami58m_FD_187452 | JGI IMG/M metagenome (GOLD analysis project Ga0209514, IMG submission 187452) | Subsurface groundwater microbial communities from S. Glens Falls, New York, USA - GMW37 contaminated, 5.8 m (SPAdes) (version 3) | ecosystem: Environmental > Aquatic > Deep subsurface...
GGTCATGCCCTAGGATTCGCGCCGGCCGGCGCGGGCGCCGGGGGCGATCGCAGCGCGTGATTCGCGAGCAGCGCGGCGGTGAGCAGCAGCACCGCGCCGCCCTGATGCGCCGCGGCCAGCGCGATCGGCACCACCAGCAACAGCGTGGCGATACCGAGCGCGAGCTGCAGCGCGAGCACGCCGAGGAGCAGCCAGATGGCGAGGTTTGCGCGCGGGCTGACCGCCTCGCGCCGCGCTTTCAGCCAGAACCAGGGCACGAGCACGGCGAGCAGCCATGCGCCCAGGCGGTGGTCGAACTGCACCGTAGCCATGTTGTAGAAAAAATTGAGGTGCCACGGATCGAGCATGAACATCTCCGGCGGCACCAGATGGCCGTTCATGAGAGGGAAGGTGTTGTAGGCGAAGCCGGCGCGGATACCGGCGACGAAGCCCCCGGTCACCACCGTGTAGGCGATTACCGCGGTGATGATCCAGGAAAATCGGCGCAGCGGTTGCGCGTTCGGCGCTGCGGCATCGCGATAGAGCAGCCCCAGCGCCGTCCACAGCATGGCGGCATGGATCGCAAGCGCGAGGCTCAAGTGCGCGGTCAGGCGGAATTGCGACACGCGCGGATCATCCACCAGGCCGGACTTCACCATGTACCAGCCCATCGCGCCCTGCAGGCCGCCGAGCACGAAAATCCCGGCGAGCTTCAACGTCAGCGGGCGGTCGATGTGCCCGCATCGCCAGAACCAGAGCAGCGGCAGCAGGAATACGACGCCGATCACGCGGCCGAGCAGCCGATGGAAGTATTCCCACCAGAAAATGCCCTTGAACTCATCCAGGCTCATCGCGTGGTTGACTTTCTGGTATTCCGGCGTGAGCTGGTACTTGCCGAAAGTATCCAGCCACTGCGCTTCGTCCAACGGCGGCAGGGTGCCGAGGATGGGCTGCCACTCGACGATCGACAGCCCGGAGTGGGTGAGCCGGGTCACCCCGCCCACCACGACGATCGCGAATACCAGGGCGCAGCAGACAAACAGCCACGCCGCCACCTGGCGCCGCGCTGCAGGGCCGGACTCGCGGCCGGAATCGACGGGAACTGCGTCTGCGGGTATGGTATTCACAGATTGGGCCTGGGGCGGAATGGGTGCAAGCACATTGGCGCGTAAGCTTAATTGAAACCGGCCGCCGCGGCCAGCGCCGTGCCGGCGCTAGCGCGGCAGGACCGGCTTCTGCTATAATCCGCGCCTCGCGCCTGTAGCTCAGTTGGATAGAGTACTTGGCTACGAACCAAGGGGTCGTGGGTTCGAATCCTGCCAGGCGCGCCATTCAAACAAGGGCTTAGGGAAACCTAGGCCCTTGTCCTTTCTGCGGTTGCGTGAGTTTTGCGTGACTTTCTCACGCAGCAGCACGCAACAGCGTGATCGCGGGCGTCGCGAGCGATCGGTCGATCCGATTGACCGCGGCCAGGAGTTCCGCGAGTTCGGCCACGGAGTAGTGCGTCGGCATGCTCCGGGTCTTGTGACCCAGGAGCACCGCTCGCGTTTCCTCCGGAACCGCAGCCGCCCTTAGCCTCCGTCCAAACGTGTGCTTCAGGTCATGAATGCGCACGTGGGCGAATCCCCAGGGGGCGTCGCGACCCAGTTTTTCACGGTGCTTCTGAGCCGCGCGTTTTCTCGCGTTTTGCCAAGCCGTATTGTTCATCGTTTCGATTTCACGCGCTGCCTTCTGTGGTTTCGCATAAACGTCCGGACTCCGAGTACGCGGTCGCTGGTAGGCGAACACGTACGTTGAATGCCGGCCACGCATCTGCTTAACCACGTCTCGGGCTTCGTTGTTCAGGACCACGAGGCGATCCTCGCGATTCTTGACGAATTCTCCGGGAATGACGAACACGTTCGCATCGAGCGCTTCCACCTTCAACTCCCACGACCACCGTAGCGAGCAGACTTCCTGATCCCGCGTTCCCGTATTGACCTTGAAAGTGGCCATCGCGCGGTTTAATTCCGGCAACTCAGCAAACAGCAGGTCTTGCTCTTCCCACGATAGCGGGTAAGCCTTCCGCGCTGCACGATTCCGTTCGACCGTGATCAGCGGCGCAGTCTGCAACCAGGTCATCCCGTTCGGGTGTCGCCACACTCGGGCTGCCAGGTTGAGGATTCGCCGGACAATCTCGAACGCACGGTTTACCGTGGTCAGGCTTACCTTGTCCACGTTAAGGCGATGCTCCTTGAACGGTCGCAGCGTCTCATCGTGGACCTCTTCGAGCGACCGATCGCCGATCCAAGGGTCGAGTGCCTCAATGTGCCAGGCTGCCACATCGATGGTGGCGATTTTTTCTTGAAAGTCCCTCAGGTACTTTGCCGCAGCTTCGCGGAAAGTGACGCGAGGACGCGTGCCGCCTTCCCTGGCAAGTCGGATCCGCTGGATCTGACTCGCGAGCCAACGCTCGGCTCCTTCGTGGCTGATCGGGCCGAGTCGCGCGTAAATGCGCTCCCCGGCAAATCGCTTGTCAATGGTTTTACTTCCTGTGGCATCGGTCCAGATGCCACTCGTTTTGGTGCGGCCCATAAATGGTCTCCTTTCTCTGGAAAGGACCGCACGTCGCCGTTGACATCATTGCGCGTTACGTCGGTCAGGTCAAGGCCGAGGAGTTCGCACTCTATTTGCGCTGCGCGGGCATCCAGATCCTCCCGCCGGTACGCCTTGGCTTGCTTGGATATCTGCAGGACCGGCAGAAAAGGCCGGATATTTTTGGCAAACCACGCCTTGTCAACCTGAAGGTAGTGATGAGCGACGCTGACTCGTATCCAGCGCCCCCATCCGAAGGCCCGGCGCGCGGTCAATTCCGTCTCTGATTCGTGGGTGATCCAGGCGACACCCCTGGTCGGCAGGAAGTGGTCTCTCCGATGCCAATCATTCGTCCGCATAGGTCAGCCCATGCATCGAGCTCATGTCGATCGACTCTGAGCCCTTGGCTTCCAATTCGCACCACGATGATCCACGGTCGAACCTGCTGATCGAATACCGCGCGGCTCATCCCCAAATAGGCTGGGACCTCGCCGATCCGAACAATTCTTGGCAGCAGTTCGTGCTTCAAGGTGTGTCTCGCTGATGAACGAGCAAGTTGGTGAGATCACTTCGCACAGCGGCCTGACTGGACGAAGCACGCGCGCCTGCGTCGTGCGCGATCTTCATCATGGATACGGAGCGGCCCTAGTAATTGTCGGGGTCGCTCATTTGCACGAACGAAGTCAGTTCATCGACTGCACCGCTCTCGCAACGAAACGGCATGACTAATCAGCGTGAGCAGCCCCACTGCTTTGCAGCATCGCATACGGACATTCAGCAGTTTCTGTCGGAAAAGTTCCAAGAATGTTTAGTTTTGTGAATTTTGTCTCATTTAGTGCTACGTGAACTTTGTCTCAATAATGCCTGCAATGGGTAATAGTTCCCTTGCTTTTTCGGCTTGTTCGTTTCAATAATTTGTATCAGGATCGGGGAAGGTCAGTCCTCGCGGTCTTGCGCGGGGGGGGGCTGTATGCGTGCGAATTACAAAGGTTTGTTCGAGCGGTGGGAGCTTGCGATCGCGAGGAAACTGATCAGTGAGTTTCGCTCGCGCTGGCGGTCCCTGGAGCAAGACGAGTTCGAAGAACTCATGCAGGAGTGCCTGGTGCATTGGTTGTCGGTCAGGCGTGAGCTTGATCCGGCGCGCGGGACGGTTCGGTCGGCATTCATGGCGACAGTGGTGCGCAACAAGCTGATGGATCTCGTGCGTGAGCGCGAATCCGGGAAACGAAAAGCCACCTACAACTCCGTTTCACTCGACGAGCCTCTGGGCGACGAGAAGGATTCGCCGACGTTGCTCGACATCGTCGATGAGACGCGACTCCATGATGGCGACGACTACGCCGGCGCTATGGGTGACGAAGCCCGCGCAGATATCTTCAAAGCAATGAAGCGCCTGACGCCGCTGCAGCAGCGGTTGTGTAAGTTGCTCGGATGCGAAGGGCTCAGTGTGCAGGATGTCAGCCGCAAACTCGGCATCCCACGCGCCACAATCTACGATCACCTTAAGCGCATCCGAAAGTCGTTTGCTGAACTCGGGCTACAGTATTACCTGAAGCACTGAGTACGACAGTTCGGCGACATCGCCCGTATTACGCAATACGGGACTGATGGCGTCGAACTCAATGATCAAATTTACGGTGATCAGCACCAAAGGCGGTGTGGGCAAAACCACGCTGACCGCCAACTTGGGCGCGCTTCTTGCCGATATGGGGTTACGCGTGCTCATGATCGATGCGGATGTGCAGCCCTCGCTTTCAAAATTCTATCCGCTCAGCCAGCCCAAACCGTCAGCGGGCCTCACCGAAGTGATTGTCCGAGGCGAAGTCACCGCCGAATGCATCAGCTCCACGATGTATCGGAACTTGGACATCGTCGTCTCCGACGACCCGGAAGGCAGTCTTCCGCACTGGCTGCTGAACCGGATCGACAGAGGGTTTCGGTTGCGCATGGCGCTCAATTCGCCGGCAGTCATCGACTCCTATGACTGCGTGCTGATCGATACGCAGGGCGCGGTCGGACCGCTGCAGGATGCGGCGGCGTTGGCGGCCGACATCCTGATATCACCGATTACGCCGGAGATTCTCTCGGCGCGCGAATTCAAGGACGGAACGATGGAACTGCTCAACCGACTGGAGCCGAGCAGCGCTCTTGGCGCGACCCTTGGACCGATGAAGGCGGTGATCTATCGGCAGGACCGCACGACCGATGCGCGCGTCATCGCGGCCGGCATTCGCGAGGATTTCATCAAGTTGAAGGGCCGTGTCACGGTGCTCGAAACTGTGGTTCCCCACGCCAAGGCGTACAAGGAGGCCGCGACGCTTCGAACCCCTGTGCATCGCCACGAGCGCAAACGCGACGGCGCCACGCCAAGCGCCTACGCCGTGATGCATCAGCTCACCTGGGAGTTGATCCCAAGCCTGGAAGGAACGCTCGTGGAATCGTTCTCCGCTCGCGAGCGCGTCGCATGAGCTGCGAGCCGAGCGGCAATGGTGGTCCGAGTGCGGTAGTGCCGGTCGCGACCGGGGGCAAGCGCCCGCGTCACGGCTCAATCGAAGAGCGACGCCGGCTGGTCGCGGAATCGTTGCAGGTCGGAAATCCCGGGAATCGCGCGAAAGACCTGCCGGAGCAGGCCGATCCCAAGCATGACTGCCAGATTGAACTCAAGCTCGATGACATCCGTGCCTACGAGCACAACCCGCGTCGGGCAAACAACGCAAAGTTCGCGGAGATCAAGGAATCGATTCGATCGAGTGGCATCCGAACTCCGCTCACGGTGACGCGCCGGCCGGGAGAAAAGCATTTTATCGTCGAGGCGGGCGGCAACACGCGTCTTCTCGCGCTTCAGCAACTCTTGGAGGAGACGCGAGATCCCCGTTTCGGGAAAGTCACGGTGATCTTTCGTCCATGGCATTCCGAGGCGCACGTGCTCACCGCGCACTTGATCGAGAACGAGCAACGCGGGGATATGACTTTTTGGGACAAGGCGAATGGCGTTGCCGTCCTGAAGGCGCAGCTCGAACAGGAGAAGGGACACGCGCTTTCGTTGCGGCAGCTCGAAGAAGAGCTGAAGGTCATTGGATTTGCGGTCAACACCGCCACGCTCACCCATTATCTGTACGCGACCACGCGGCTGCGCATCTTGGGCGATGCGGTGCCTGCGCTGTCCGGCCTGGACGTGAAGACCATCCAGCCGCGACTCAACCTCATGAAGCGCTACGCGCAGATGCGTGGCGGAACAGGGGAGACGGCTCTCTACGCAGGAGTATTCGACCCGGTATTTCAGCGCTACGCCGATCAATACCGGGAAAACCAGACGTTCAATGCATCGTTCAATGCATTGGATCTGTGCCAAGCCTGCGAGGAGGCACTCGCCCAGCATCTCGGTGAGAACGTCACGCGGCTTCGCATGGTGCTCGATGCTTTGACGCAGTCACCGCACGCATCGCTCGATGCGCTGTTCGAAACGGTTGGATCTGCGCTATCAAATGTGCCGGCATTACGCACAGGGGTGGTCGCCGATGCTCCCAATGGCACTGCGGGTGTTAGCAGTGCTAACGGCCCTCCCGGAAAATTTGAACGGCGAACTGTGCCTCGCGCAGCCGCGCACATGACAAATTTGTTACACACAGACTTGGCTGCACTGGACCGCCTCAAAGAATCAATCGCCCGGTTTGCCAAGCTCGCGAACGTTGCCGACTATGTGCAATCCTGGGACGCCGCACCACTTGGCTACTACGTGGAAATGCTGCCGGCTCCCGGTGGCGAAGATGGTCGACCACGGCTTGAGCAACGAGCCTGGTGGCTGCTCGCCCTGGTTTCGGGGCAGTTCCACCAAGGAGTGCGTGCGAGCCTGCCAGATGCATCGCGCTGGCGTCGGCTTGCCGCCAAGGAAAGCGACGATGACAAAGAAACGCTGGGGCTGATCGAGAGCGATATGCCAGCGGTCATGCAACTCGACGCCGAATTCTTCGACTGGTTACTCGACGGACACGACGAGGTGGCTGTGACGTTCTGGGAAATCGTGAACCTCGCGCGCGAACTGCGAAGCGCGACGCCACAGCGCATCGAGGTCTCCGAGCAGCCAAATGCGACCCCAGGGAATGGATGATGTTGCCGCTATCTGACACACACGTCCGGCTGATCCTGCTCAACCATATCGCGGTGAGGCTCAATGGCAACGATCCCGCCGAGCTTCTCGCCGCGGGCATCGAGACCGAGCAACTTGAGCATCTGAAGGAGCTGTCCGCGGGTGATTTCCATCGCCTGGCCGCCATGCGCGAGCCGATGATCGCGGTCACCGTCGACGGCCACAGGCTCAAAGCGAGCTTGCGCGTGCTCGCGCTCACCAACGAGGCCAAAGCCTTGGAGACCTATTTCATTCGTCATGGAGCCTCCTGGACGATGATGAAGAGGCTTTTCAAGGTGCGGCACAAGTTGACCCTTCAGCGTCGGCGTGAGTATGGGGTCCGCAGGCGGCCCGGGCGAACTCCGCTTCCAGATATCGCCACCCGCGAGCGCGTCTGGCGCGTCTGGGCGGCGATCAACGAACCCGATCCGCGGGTGCGTTACTACCAGTTGCACCAGACGTTTTGCGGGCTGTCGATCGAGGTGCTGGCGACCGTGATCTCGGAAATCGAGAAAGAGCAATGAACACGCTCTCCGCGACCGCTCCGCGGTTGAATCCGGAACTGCTGTTGCAAATCCTCGACCTTCCGGTGAGCTTTCATCGATGTCTGGTTCCGATCACCGGAAGCGTCACGGCGGCATTGCTGCTCTCACAAGCGATATGCACCGCGCAGGAGGCCGATCCAACCTTGAACGGATGGTTCAGTAAATCGCAGGACGAGTGGGAGGAAGAGACGGGACTTTCACGCTGCGAGCAGGAGACGGCCAGACGCCTGCTGCGGGAAGCAGGCTTCCTGGAGGAGCGACGCTCCGGCATGCCGGCCAAGCTCTGGTACCGGGTGTGTCCAGAGCGGGTGTGGCGCGCGCTGCAAGAACACGCGGCGGCGCTTGCCCCACGCTGACCTTGGTGCGCGGATTTCGATGTGGGGAGCGACGGTGATGCCAGCGTTCATGGAGCCAACGAAACGCGGCCAATTGGGCTCACCGAAGAACTGGCGCTCGTCTGGCCACTCCTGGGCAGGCAGATCGCGTTCCACCGCAGGCTCGTGGATCTGACAGCCAGCGTGAAGGCGGCGCTCCTTTTATCGCAGGCGATTTACTGGACGCGGCACGGCCGGGATATCGAGCAGAGCGCCGGATGGTTCTACAAGACGATGGGGCAGTGGGCGATGGAAACGGGACTTTCTGCGAAGGAACAGGTGGGTGCACGGCAAAGCCTCCGGCGGATCGCGATTCTGGACGAGCAGCGCGTCGGTGTGCCGGCCAAGCTCCACTTCCGGCTCGCCCTCGACCAGCTCGGCACCCTGCTGTCAGACAGGATTGGAATGCGCACATTCTGCGTAGATTGGGATGATGGCGCGCTGGTGGCGGAACTCCTGGGACCGGCGCTTTCCTACCATCGCACTCTCGCCGTGGTCTCCGGTGGCGTCAATGCAGGGCTCATGCTCTCGCGTGCCTTGTACTTAACCCGCCGGCAATCGAGGAAACAGTCGAGCGGCTGGTTCTGCGGTACTGCCACGGTATGGACGCAAGAAATTGGCCTTAGCCGGCGGGAGCAGGAAACCGCGCGGCGCGACCTGGGGCGCCTCAGCATTTGGGAGGAAGCGATCTCGGGGATTCCCCCTCGCGTCTTTGCACGGATAAGGCTCGCCTGCCTGGTTGCGAGGCTGATGGATCACGCGCGCAGCACTCCTGCGTCCGCGCACGAGTCTGTCGCTCTGGCTGCTCCAGTATGCGGTGTTCCCACAAACAGATTTGCACAAAATGGCGAAACTGGATTGCGGAAATCCAACATTCTTGTTTCGCCAAATACGCCAAATCAGTTTCGCCAAAATCGCCATCACAGTTTCGCCGAAAGCGCCATATCACATATAGAAGGTAGTACAACAGTATTAGTACAACCACCAGGACCGGAAAACGAGCGCGTTGTTTCCAGCGACACGCCGACACCGCGTGGTGGTGATTTGATCTTTCCAGATGGATTGACCCCGGAAGAGAAAAGCGCCGCCAGCGCTCTCATTCTGCGCTGCCCGGCGCTCGCGCAAGCACTGCTTGATGAGCTGACTGCACGCATACGCTCGAACGCAGTGAAGACGAGTCCCATCGCTTATCTGCGCGGCATGGTCACGCGTGCGCTGGCGGGAGCATTTGTCCCCGAACTGGGTTTGGGAATTGCTGCTGCCAGAAGAAAGCGCCGCGAGGAAGCGATCGCGCGAGCGCAGAGGGAAGCAGAAGACCGACGGCTCGCCGTGGAGCGCGCAAGCCCGGAACATCAAGTCAAGGTTGCCGAACACCGGGCCAAGATTCGCGAGATGCTCGACGCGATGCCAGCGCGGCGTCCTCGGCGTGAGGCGCCATGAACTGGACCGCGATGCCTGCGAAGCCGGCGCTGCTGCCGTTAGCAGTGCTAACGCTTCGCGTAGCACATGGCGAAGCGCAATCGGTGACCTACCACTGAGGAGTTCACGATGGCAACGAGCAAACGAGCAAAGCCGAACGCGGCGCCCGCCGGCGGCATCGATCCGGCAGCGGCTGCCGTAATCGATCAGGCGCTTGCCCTGGTATTCCCGGTAAGCCCCGATTCGCCTTTTGCGGACGGCTACGACATCGCCTCGGAGCGGGACGCGCTGGCGGATCTCGTGGCAGCAAAAAACCCCGATCAGGGCGATCCGCGTTGGGCCAGGCTCGTCGAACTGCGCGGACGCGAAAGCGAGTTGCGCCAGATGTCGCAGAGTGAAGCTCGGCGCCAAGCGCCTGCCGCCCCCGTGGTGGTCCAGCCAGCCAGCCGCGTCGCGAAGCTGGGGCAACTGGCGGATGCTACGCCCGACACCATGACACTGCACACCAAGGATGCATATCGCATGTTCACCGGCCGTCCCGAAGATGCCGAAAGCGGGTTGGCACCCATCCCCGGAGGAAAGCGCTTTGCGGCGGTCCTCAAATCCATCTGGCACCTGTCGACGAACGACAACCCGTACGCCGACTGGATCCTGGTCCGGATGTACGCCGGTTTGGTCGCGATCCGTGCCCACCTGGCCCGCGCGATCACAGCGCGCGAGGAAGCAATCGATCTCCTCAAGCGCAAAGGGCTGACGCTGTCCGTGATGGCTTCGCGCAGCCCCAAGACCGTGGAACTCGGGTTTCGCAGTCCCTACGGCTACGCCACCGCGGAGGCGATCGTAGAGTTCGACTACTACGTGCGGATGATCAAGACGTTTATTCACAAGGATCGCATGAGCGATGTTGAGGGAAGGGCGGCGATTCGCGAAGTCGGCCGGGAGATGCGCGCCTTGTTCCTGGAGCCGATCCGCTGGGAGCGGCAGCTCCTACGCGAGGAACTGCGGCAATTGAGCCGCAGCGATTTCCTGCCGGGAGCGGACGATACCGCGCGCCACCGTGTGCGTATCGCAATCGCTTTATTCGGCGAAGTGCCGCGCAAGGTGTTTACCGGGGTGGAGGCGCCACGTCACACGCGGCGCCGCGTGAAGCTGACCGATGCCGAGCTGCGACTCCTGGAACAGGCGTCGCTCACCGCTGCCGAGGATCAGCGGCAGCCCGACACGGAACTGCTGTGAGATCGCGGTCGCTGAGCGCGGGGCGTCCGGTCTGGGGAAGCACCATGACGACATCGCTGCAACGGTTTCCCGTGGAACACCACGCACCAGCGCACTGGCTCAGCGCCGCGATCGTGAGAACGGATCGCGCGCGAATGGAGCAGGGCGGCTGAGCGTGGATCAGTGAGTCACTCAACCAAACGGAGGTAGCTATGTCGAACGAGTTTCGTGGAACCGGAAACGCAGGTGACCAGCCGCTCTTGAAGACGGTCCTGGTCGGCAACGAGGAACGGCAGGTCGCCGAGCTTAGGGTGTTCTTCGACGAGTACCGCCAGGACGGTAACGGTGGGCTGGAGCAGACCGGTGGATTCTGGCTTGACGTCAATGTTTGGGGCGAACGACATGCAGCGGAGGTTGCGCAGATCGTGAAGAAGGGCGCCCGCGTGCACGTCATCGGGCGGCTTGCCGAGAGCAAGTGGGTTGTGACGGAGACCGGCGAGGAGCGCCGTGCGCTTTATCTGAACGCGGACCATCTATTCCTGAGTCTGGTGCGGCTTGCTGATGCCAAATTCAAGCCACGGCGAGAGGCGTCGGAAGCTCGGACCAGAGCTTGCGAGAGAGTGACATGACGTTCCACAATAGCTGTGAGCCGACGTGTTTCCAGAGTGCGGAAGAACTCCGCATGCTCCGGGCGATTGCGCTGCTCGCGCTGCTCGAGGCGGCACACCAAGGCGAGTACCACGCGTCCTTTCACGGTTTTCGCGTTCAGGCATTGCGCCAAGGCTCGGCACCAGGTTCCGATGTCTTCGTCGAAGTGAACCTCTGCGTGAGCCTTGGGGCGAATCTTGTCGAGCGCAGTCTGGTGGCCATGAGCATCTCGCAACCACCGTGCGCGGGAGTTTCGGCGAGACCAGAGGCTGTAACGGCCGACGCCGGCGCGATGGAACTAATGCGGTGAACGATGGTCATTTGATTTGAATAGGTACTGCTCGACTCCATGCCGCCTACCGCGCGTCGAGCAGAAGCTGTCCGAGTTTTACGTTGGCTGTGTCAGCCCGAATGATGCCCGTTACGCATCGCCCTACGCTCGCGAGAGCGCCGAAACCGGACAGATCTCCTGAGAACCGGTGGCCGCAAGGCTCGGAGGTAGGTGTTAGTCGCTTCATCCCAGTCGGGGAGTTCCGTCCCCGGTTGGGGTATGGACTCCCCATTTTTTTTCATGTGAAAAAGGAGTCCATCATGTCCGAGCAATCTCAGGCAACAAGTCCGTCATCGTTCTTCAACTTGCACGTCGAAGGCGTCGGTTATCTCAATCGCGTACGCACGGTAAAACCGAAGAAGGGGCAGGAGTTTCTCGCCTGCACCGTGTCCGCGATCCGAGGCAGCACCGATGACATCGGCTACACCAGGTTCGACTGCAAGGTGAGCGGCGCCGAGGCCAAGAAGATCGTCAAGCAGTTGGAGCCCGATGTCACGGCCGAGAAGACCGTGCTCATCGGCTTCAAGATCGCCGACATCTATCCCGAGCTGTTCACCTTCGAAAAAGGTGACAAGAAGGGACAAACCGGCGTGAGCATCAAAGGTCGTCTGCTCCGGGTCAAGTTCGCCAAGGTCAATGGCGAAGCGGTCGATCTGCCGCAACCGGCGCACTCCAGCGAATCGGAGAGCGCCGCGGCCTAGCAGTTCGCATCAGCCAGTAGTTTTTTCACCCCTTGGGGAGATCTCTCTCCCCCCGGGGGAGCGGTCTCCCCTTTTTTTGAGGAGAACGTCATGAAAGAAGCCCTGTGGAACGTGATCACCGACCTGAAGCTCATGGTCCTGATCATCACCCTCTCCCAGGTCATCGCGATCGCCAAAGCAATCGCCTGACCATCTTCGAAAACCTCTCCTTCGGGCGGGGTTTTCACCTGTGGGCAAACCCAGAGGTGAAAACCCCGCCAACCATTTGAAGGAGAGGCCGCCATGAAGCAAGCGCTGTGGAACGTCGTCACCAACCTGAAGATCGTTGTGCTCTGCGTCGCAATCTCGCAGCTCATCGATATTGCCGCGATTCTGAAATGAGGTACTTGCAGCCCGTCGCAATTGACCTACGGAACCGGCAAATATGTCCCGGAGCCCCTCACAAGAGGGGCTCTACCCAAACCGGCCGCAAAGCCGGCTTGGGTAGGGAAACATCACGAATCGCCTGGCGTGGTTTGCGCCATTGTCGATAACACGCGTTGAGTGCTCACTGCCAGCCTTAAGGTAGTGCCCTTGAAAACCGGCTTCATCTCCTGCAAGCCGGTGGCCGAAAGGCCTGGAGGTAAGTGTCAGGCATCAGGTCGTACCAGTGGTCCGCTGGACCGACTTCACGCCCGGACTCACGTCCGGCGAGATCGTCGCGATTGAGCAGTTTTCGAAGTTTTTCAACCCTTGGGGAACGTCTCTTCCCCGAGGGGGAGGTGTTCCCCTTTCTTTTGCAAAGGAGAACACCATGAGTCAAATCGTTGAAGCGATGTCGGATGCCGATCTGCTCGGCATAATGGTCGGGAGCAAAGCCGCTGCGCGCATGCTTCAGGACGCGGGTGGCAGTCTCTCGACACTGTTAAACGAGTCCATACCGTCGTACGACCTGCAGCCGAAGGTAAGAACGAAGCTTCAGGTCGCCAAGGAACTGGTGCGGCGTTCACTGCTCGAAACAATGCGCCACCGGGATGTGTTGTCCTCACCAGCGAGTGTGCGCGATTACCTGCGCATGACGCTGACGGGACGAGACTACGAGGTATTTGTGGTCTTGTTTCTGGACGCTCAGAACCGGGTTATCGAGTCCGAGGAGATGTTTCGTGGCACGCTGACGCAAACTAGCGTGTATCCGCGGGAAGTCGTAAAGAGAAGTCTATTCAACAATGCAGCGGCCGTGATCTTTGCCCACAATCACCCGTCCGGCGTCGCCGAACCGAGTCACGCAGACGAGTTGCTGACGCAATCGCTGAAGCAGGCGTTGGCTCTGGTCGATGTGAAGGTGCTCGATCATTTCGTGATCGCGGGAGCTGGTCTGATGTCGTTCGCAGAGCGCGGCTTGTTGTAGCTCTGTGCAGTAACTACCTGAAGGGGATGCATTCCCTTCAGGTAGCCCATGTAGCAGGCGTGACGCGAGTCACGCCGACAGCCCGGTTCGGAATCCTCCGAGCCGGTTCATTGACCCCAGCGGGGATGTTGCAGCCCCGTCCTGGGGTCTGCCGTCCCCGCTTTTCTTTTGGAGTAATCACCATGAAAAGCGGACGTTCTCTCGTTAATCTGGCGCAGGAACTCGAGCGCCAACTCGCGACCAAGCAGGATCTGGTCGTGCCCACGTCTCTCTTGCGTTGCCACACCGATGAGGATGGCAGTTGCAAGATGATAATCGATGCAAAGGACGGTGTAGGGGAATACGGCATCACCAACCTCGCACGCCGTCAACTGGCTGAAAAGTTGAAAATTCCGTTCACGTACTTCGAACGTATGCGGACGGAGCAACCGACCCTCCTTGACCGTAACGTCAACACCTGGCTTCAGACCGACCATGACCGAAGGATGATTCGTACGCTGGATGGGCAGGTGCGCGCGGTGCTGTCCGATCGCTACCGCCGCCTGGACAACTACGATCTGGCGGAAAATGTCCTGCCGATTTTGCAACGTCTCCCCGATGCGCGCTTTGAGTCGGTCGAGTTGACCGACACGAAAATGTATCTCAAGGTCGTTACCCCGCGCGTCGAGTACGAAATCGCGCCCGGCGATGTAGTGCAAGCCGGAATTGCGATCGCGAATTCCGAAGTCGGTCACGGTACGCTGTCGGTGCAGCCTTTGGTCTATCGGCTGGTATGCCGAAACGGGCTGATTGCGTCTGACCGTGCATTGCGCAAGACGCACGTCGGACGCATTCTGCAGCAGGAAGAGGACGCGATCACCGTCTTCAGGGACGACACCCTGGCCGCGGACGACAAGGCGTTCTTCCTGAAAGTGCGGGACGTCGTCGAAGCTGCGGTGTCGGAAACGACCTTTCGTCAGGTCGCGCAGAAGATGCAGAAGACGCTCGACATCAAGCTCACCGGCGATCCCGTCAAGGCCGTCGAGGTGCTCGCTAACCGCTACACGCTCAACGAGTCTGAACGTGCCGGCGTGCTGCGTCACCTCATTGTCGAAGGCGATCTGTCCGCCTATGGGTTGGTCAACGCCGTCACGCACTACTCGGATGACGTTGAGGATTACGACCGGGCGACGGAGTTCGAAGCGCTGGGCGGCAAGTTGATCGAGCTGTCTTCCAGCGAATGGGAAGAAGTAGCGGAAGCAGCGTAATCACCTCGGCCGGTTCCATGACCCGGTTTCGGTGGGCATTGACCGCCCGTCAGGGCGGTCGCCAAATCGGTGCGGCTAGCAGCCGCACCGATTTCCTTTTTGGGGACGCGCAATCTATTTCTGTCAGCAATGCTTGTTGGGTCTATTACCTGCATTGATCGGGAATCGATCTGACGATCAATGTCAGGCTAAAGTGTGAAACACATGCCATTCAACAACCGGGTTTGACCCAGCGCAGACTTCAAAAAGTGACCAATTCGCGCTACGACTGGCTGATTCCGTTATGCTAAGAGCTTGGGGGGCAACAAAAACAAAAGGTTGACTGGTTGGCAGTTGGCTGCACAATATAAGGATAGTAAGGGGGCAACTTTTGATGGTGACGAGGCGTAGCAAGGGAACGCAGGGGTTTCTCAAGGATTACAAGCTTTCTGATCAGTACCTTTTACCCCCAGACCCGTCGACCGGACGCCCAGGTCTGCTGGAAGGAGTGGTCGACGGCATAAACGTCCTGATCAAGTTGTGGCCGCGCAAACGCAAGCAGAACGATGAGGATCTGGCCGAGATTTGGCGCCATGAGTTGAGACAGCTCCATCGTTTGGCCGGATACCCAGGCGCTGGCGACCGCATCGCTACGCTATATTCCAGTGGTCAAGATGCCGACGGCTTCTACCTCGTGCTTGATCCAGGGCAAAGGCGTCCGATCGAGACCCTGTTGCGAACTGCCCCCGCGACCCATTGGCTGAAATCTCCTCGCGTGCCAGCCAAGCGCCTGCGCCTCTGGCTCAACTTTGGTCGCATCGCCAGCGCCCTTGAGACGTTACACTCTCAAGGTCTCATGCATCGCAATATTGATTCTTGGGCGATCCTGACCTCGGGGGCGGAAGAACCAGATTTTCTGCTCACCGGGTTTGAATGGTCGATGCGCTTGTCAGGTGGTGATCAACCGGCTGGTAAGCGCCGAGACAAGCGTGGAGCATCACCGAGCTTTGACTCATTCATGTCTGACTGGTCCGCGCTTGGGACACTTGCGGCTTCATTACTCGCTGTTAGCAGCGACCGACTGTCCGACCTTTCGTTTCCCGCCTCTGAGGTGGCCGATCATCTGGAGGCTTCTGAGGTACGGCTGCTTCGCCAACTGCTGGGGATCGAACGGCTGGACCGTATGGACGGCGATGTCATTTGTGCGGGCATTGGCGAGATCACACGACGATTGCAAGCAGGGATCGCCCTGCAAGACGCGCAGTATCGACTTGTGGTCCGTTTGGGGCCTCAATCTAAACTGACGCAAGATATTCGCCAAGCGAGCCACGTAGACGTGGATGCGGATGATATTGACGCGCAGCTCAACTTTATTCGTGATGACCTGGCGACACAGGCGTTACTGATTGCCGTCACAATTCCGGGACAGTCAGGCGCAATTCGATTTACGTTGCGTGGTCAGGAGCTGGGATACCGAGTCGAACGTTACCGGCCGTTCAGACAAGAGCCGACATGGGACTTCGCGTACTGCGAGGTTGCCGAGTCCCAGCCTCCAATAGCGAAGTACACAATCGGTGAGCCGATCTCGCTCGAACCTGCGGCATTGATGATCATGACCACCGCAGAGGCGAGCGAAATATTCTCTCGCGTACGAAGGCGCGTAGCAAGCTGGGATGCACTCTGCGCAAAGTTTGATCAACCAACGGAAGCGCCGAGCCGAGAGCGTCAGCTTCTCAGCGCTTTTGCTCTGTCACAACTGGTCGAAATGTCGTTCGCCGTTTCGGATATTTTCCCGATTAACATTCTCGACCGGCCAACAGAGAACGACGATGAGGCGCAGCATTTCATTCGAGCAGAAATCCGACAGGATCGTGATCGTGAGCAACTCGGTAAGGCGCTAAAGCTCAAAATATCCACCGAGCGGTTCGAAAAGACGCTTAATGTGGATAACTTGGGCGAAGAGGGGGGGTGGACGCTAACCGACACGCCAACTCTAGGGGATCGGGCGTACGGAGAAACCGAATGGCGCTTCGTTCGGAGGGACGAGCGGGACGGGCAGGCCACATTCACGTTTGCTGGTAAAGAACCTGCGTCGCCTAGCAACGAGGCCTACTTGGTGCCTAGTGGATCGGTAGGCGCTATCCGCCAATTCAAACGCCGGATCAAAGCACTGGCGGCATTGGCCGAGCATCAAGAATTGTTGCGCATGTTGACCGATCCAAGAGGTCGATTGGTCGACAGCCAGGATAGATTGGATGATACGGACCTCTTCTTTGCAGGATTGGATAGGGCCAAGCAGCAAGCCTTACGCGACCTGACCGCGATCCTGCCCCTGTACCTCATACAGGGGCCACCTGGTGTAGGTAAGACACACTTGGTGGGAGAACTTGTGCGTCGGCGTTTTTCCGAGGAGCCGACGTCAAGGCTATTGCTGACAGCTCAAAGCCATGCTGCAATCGATCATCTAATGAGCGCACTTAAGCCGCTGTTGGAGCCAAGCGAGCAGGGGCACACCAAGCCCCTGGTCGTACGATGCCGGAAAAGGGACAAAGTCGGTAACGTCGATCCATTTGATATCAGCGCGCAAGCGACCGCTCTATTGCATGGGCTTGTCGCCAGTCCCCTGTTTAAGGAGGGAACTGTTGCGTTACAGAGCCGACTGAAAGCAATAGCTAAGGACGCCAACAACGGTGCAGCCAAAAGAGCAACGGAGGGCCGCTCGCCTCAGAGAACGCAAGCTGGGCGGGGATCGTTCGAGAGCGTAGTACTTCGTGCCGCCAATGTCGTATTCGCGACGACGGGCGCGCCGGAGTTGGAGAAATTGATCGAGGAGCGTGGTCAGTTCGACTGGTCTATCGTCGAAGAGGCGGGTAAAGCAACAGGTGGTGAGCTCATCTCACCATTGCTACTATCGCATCGCCGGCTCATGATCGGCGATCACAAGCAACTTCCGCCGTATCGGTCCGATGAAATGCGGGCACTCCTGGAGTCGTCAGTGGCAATGCAAGAGGTGGTAAGCGTCGCCCCGACCATGATTAGCCGCTCGCTTCGCGGGGCAGCCGTGGACGACCTTCTAGAGGACTGGCAAGACAGCGATGTGACTGATGTGGGTGCCGCGGCCATCGATGCGCTACTGATGTTCGAGACAATGATCGAACGTGAATTTAGTCATCAGAAAAAGCGACCGAATGGAAGACACATCGCCTTTAGCTTAACCGTTCAGCACCGCATGCACCCTGAAATAGCAGCCTTGGTGTCACATACGTTCTATGATGGGACACTTGCGACTGATCCGGAACGCGAGGCGCAGTTTGCGCAGGAACTGCCTCCGTTTAACCTCTTACCGGAATCGAGGTTGCCTAACACCCCGATTGTCGTAGTGACCATGCCGGACGTCCAAAGCCAAATGCACCAGAAGCGAGGCGATTTGTCACCCCCCTGGTGGAATGAAGATGAAGCGGCTGTTGTGCTAGATGTGCTGGCTGTGCTTCAGCCAAAAACGAATCTTGGCAGGAAACCAACCCTCGCCGTGCTATCACCCTATGCCCAGCAGGTTAGAAAACTGCACCAGGATATTGAGTCGTTGCGTGCTTCACGCTTGGCGCACCTATCGGGCTTCGCGACTGCAAATGGTGGCGCATCCTTCTGTAGCACTGTCGATGGCTTTCAGGGAAGTGAGGCAGATATTGTCGTGGTTTCGTTGGTACGCAACAATCAGTTCACAAAACCTTCGCTCGCACTTGGCTTCCTGCGCGACCTGCGGCGCATGAACGTATTGTTAAGTCGAGCGCGCTGGAAGCTCATTCTTGTTGTTAGTTTAGATTTTCTTCGGAGCGTGATCGCCGCCCTGCCGGATGACCCCGGCCCCAAGTATCGTTTCCTCAAAATCCTGATCAAGAGACTCGATGCCGGGATTGCGACGGGCAAAATCGGCACTGTTCCAGGTACCAGCATAAAAATGGCTAAGGAGTCATGACCGTGTTGCGAGTTGCCGTTCCCGTGATCCGAGGCAAGCGTCGGTTCCACCTTCTCAAGGGGAGACCATGGAGCCCGGTGGAGCATCTGGTACTGCAAAGTTTGGCCAAGACGTCTCGCACAGCGACCAGCTTGTCTGCTGCTTCGAATCTGCCTCGTAGGGTTGTTATTGAGATGCTTATTCGTCTCATGCGGGTAGGCTGGGTTGAACTGTCACAGCAGCCAGATGGCGCGCTGTTTCGTGCCACGAATGCCGGCGCGATTCGAGCGAAAGAAGAAGAACTTCCTAGCGCATTGAGGTCGATGACGCGCTGGATGAGCTTCTATGTTGATCGCGTCACGGGGACCCCGTTCAGGGGCCGCGAGTTTCAAGCATTCCCAAAGGTGAAACTGGAGGAACGGAGCAAGCAAGAGAAGATCGTGTGGTTGGAGCCAGATGCTGACAAACAAGACATCGAGCCTCGGGAGTTTCTTACCAGCCTCACCGAAGAGGATGAGCAGATCATCGGTGTAGACCCTAGCCACGAAAGGTTATCGGAATTGTACGCATTGGTCACGGTCCGGAACGGAAAGATCGAAGGGTTGCCGACCAGGGCTCCGCAGGCGCTGACTCAGGCCATTCTGGCGGCTGCTGACTCCGTAACGCGGCAGAGGACGACGGAACCCGGGAATGCAGCGGTTTCCCACGTCTTTAAGGTGGCTACTGAGAGCCGCGAACCACACATCATAAGTGCGGTGTTTTCCCAGGATGACGTAATTTTGGGCGGCGATGCTCACCGCGATGTGCTTCACATGGCGATTCGGAAAGCAAGGACGCGCTTAATCATCCATTCGACGTTTGTCGCCGAGGACAAGCTTGGTGCCATGCTGCCCATTCTCAAAGACGCAGCGTTGCGAGGGGTACGCATTGACCTGCTGTGGGGGCAAGCCGATAACACGGAGGAATTCAAGAAAACGCAAGACCTGATGCGCCGGACCCGTGAACAGATAGTCGCCGCAGGTTTGGATGGGACTATCCATATACATCTGTTCTCAACGCACTCCCACGCCAAGCTTATCGTTGCCGATGACCTGACGGGCGGCATGTTCTCCGCAATCGTCGGCTCATGCAATTGGCTCTCGTCCGGATTTAATAGTTTTGATGCGTCGATTCGGTCCCGGGACCCGCAGATTGTGTCTGATGTTCTACAGACCCTAGCAAAGCTCTCTCGGGGCAGTGACGGCCACTGGGTTTCGTTGACAGCGGACTTCGCACATCTGTCGGTGACGGTGGGTAAGCAGCACAAACCCACGGGAATGAAGGTTCGCGCAGCCTTGGTGCTAGGTGCGGAACACGGACACTTCGTCCGTGAAGCTCGGGACAGTGCCAAGAGCCGAATTTTTGTAACCAGCCACCGACTGAGCGAGGTAGGCAACCGTGCCATCGTACTGCCCGCAGTCGCTGCCGCTCAAGCCCAGCGCGGTATCATGCCACGGCTGTACTTCAATCGCACTAGCGGCACAATGACACCCTCTGCAGCTTCAGACTTGGTAGTCACGGCTGGCAAGGGGAAGGTGCTGCTGCGGCCGGTACACGATCCGACGCTACACGCCAAGATTCTGGCTTGGGACGATGACTCGGTTGTCATTACCAGTCACAATTGGTTGTCTGCAGACTCATCGCCAAACCAGCCGCTACAGGAGGTAGGACTCTTTATAAGTGGCGGTCGTGCAGCCGATCTCGTGATTCAAACCTTCGACCATCAGCACATCTCATAATTGTTTAAGCCGAGACTCCTCCTACGGCCTCGGGGAATATTGGAGAATCTTCAATGTATGTGGAAAGGCTTCTCGTCTAGATGACCGCCGGCACCTGCAGCGTTAGCAGTGCTAACAGCCATGTCATCTCACATCCACAGGACTTCCTGCCGAGCGACTCATCGTCCCAGGTAGATCGCGCTGATCTGCTCGCGCTGATGTCCAAGCTCCGTGCTGATCGTGAGTCGCGCCGCGTGGTCGATCTCCCTCTGCGCCGGGGTCAATTCCTTTGAGCGCGGTCCACCAGCGGCCGGCGCCACCCAGCCAGTGAGTTCCCGGTAACGCGTCTGCGCGTACTGATGGCGGTGTCCGTGCACGCGGTGGGTGCCCGCCTTGGCACACTGGTACTCGAAGCGCCGGAGTTGCTCCACGTAGCGCTTGTCGGCCGGAATGAGGCTGCCCCTGCCGGCCAAGCGCTTGGCCTCGTCGAGCACCCGGCGCTGCTCCTCGTTGCGGATGGGAATTTCCCGCTCACGGCCGCCTTTGGTCCAGGTGTCTTTCAGAACCAACCTGTCGCCGCGATCCGCCCACTCGGGCCGGATCTTTATCGATTCCCCGCGCCGCAATCCGAACGCCACCTGTAGCTCCAGCGATATCCGCGTGTACGCGTCGCTGATCTTCGACAGGTCGCCGCTTGTCAGCTCGCGCGCCTTGCTGACGTTGGTGACGTGTTGCCGCTTGCCGATTCCGTAGTGCACGTTGTCCCTGGCGACGACTTTTTGCTTGCCGATCTTCTCCGCCCACCACCGAAGCTCCGCCATGCGGTTCTTGATCGTGCCGGCAGTCAGACCCTCCACCTTCCAGCGCTCGACCAATCGCTCGACGTGCTTTGACTTCAGGCTGACTGCTCCCATGTGCCGATAGCCCAGCTCGTGGAGCTGGTTGGCGATCCGGTCGAGCACGCGCTCGCGGTCGCGCTGCGTGCCATAGCTGCCGTCGCGATTGCGATGGCAAAGCTGTTTCAGCTCATAGTTCAGATCCCGCATTGGTTCCTCGCCAGGTTTTATCCCTTTCTTCCTTTCGTCCTTTCTCCCTTTCGTTGCCCTTTCTGTTCTGCCCTTTACGCTGCTGCTGGTGTGTGAAGCCTGTCAGGTTAGTGTTTCTGTCCGTCCCGAACGCTAAGCGTGTCGGGATCTACGAGGGACTCGGGACACCACTCCCGTTTCGTGCCGTTTGCTTTGCTGCTTGCCGCCGCGGCACGCGGCATTGGCGTCGATGGCGCTTCCTGTAGGAAGCCGATTCATCGAGGTGAGCCGTTGACCCAGGGCTCGAAGGGGCGCTTCTTCGGCGCGGCATTGCACTGAGCCCGCTGGGAGCGGGCATGAGGACGGACCGCGTTGCGCGGTCCAGGATGACGACGGGTCAGGGAGCCCGTCACTTGGGCTTGTAACTTGCGCCAGCCACCAATAAGTCCTTGATGGCTGGGGCATCGTGCGCATCGTCACTACCGGCTGGCGCCGGGGTAGTGACGATGCGATTGGCGCAGAGGTGCTGCCGCAGTTACGCGGACTGGATTGCAGCAGCAACCGTAACGACTCGTGCCGCTACGATCGGCCGGCGTGAGGCTGCCCCGTGTATGTCACACGGCAGCGCGCCTGGCGCAGACCACTGCTGACTGAAACGAGTGTTGCCGCGAGGACAATGGAGCAGGGCTGTCCCGCACGAGAATGCGCGCAATACCCAACTACGTCCGCGCCCCATTCGAGCTGCTTTGCGGCGGAACGCCACTTGCCACCACCTGGCTGGACGCTGTCCGAACGTAGAGCGTCCGGACGCTGACTGCAGGCTTACGCGTATCTCCGAGCCTTGCGGCTGCCGGTTCTCTGGAGATCTGACCGGTTTCGGCGCTCTCGCGAGCGTAGGGCGACGCGTAACGGGCATCAAGCGGGCTGACACAGCCAACGTGAAACAATGTTCAATGTCCGGCGATCCTGCGCTCGGTCGCAAAGGCCTCTTGCACGTACTGAGTGGATCGCGGGCATAGTGCTGTGACCAGCGTGCCATTGCGGAAGTTCCTCAGAAGTCAGAAGGTGCGCGCAAGCCTTCGCTGCTCGCTCGTACTCGACGGGACAAACGTCGGGCCAAGGGGCATGTTAGCAGTGCTAACGATATCCCCTAAGAAAGGCTGAGGCGGACAGCTTACCCACCGCCGCGCGTTTCGTGCGTGATAGGCGCCTCCCGCGCGACCGTGGATAAGGCTTTTCCTACGTTCGGGCATCTAACACTATCTGGAAACTGGCTCAGGGCACCACAGGAAGGTTGTACCTAGGTTACATCTAGCTGCGCCAGCGTGAGAGCAATCCCTCGCTTGATCTCGGGCATTAGCCATTCCATTGCTGGCCGATATTGGCGCAATCTGTTCAAATGCAATTTTGTATCGGGCTTGGCGATTGCTTCCGCGACGGCTTTCGCCCGCTTCCTCTCCCATTTCTCGGAATATCGCTTGTCGGAGAATACTGCGCTGCGGCCGAATACCTTGAAGCAGTCTTCCAAAAAGGGGAGCAGATCAGGACGAATATCCATACAACGGTGCGCACTCTGGATCAACGCATCGTAGTTCCATCCGACGGGACGGCCGTCCCGCGCGGATAGGTAGATATCAACTGCAGTGAAGAAATCTTCGCCATATAGGTCGATAGGCCACGTGAACTCTTCCGGCAAGGTTCGCTTCAGAGTCCGCCATTTGTCGAGTACGTTCCCTTCCTGATTTGCCTTGGCCCGCAGGAGTTCGTGAAAACCGTCCAAGATACTCACGCCATTGATGGTCCGAAGCCCACGCTCGATTTCGGCTCTCGCCTTCTCGTAGTCGAAATAAAAGACGCGCTGATTTTCCAAGTCAACGGTGAGTTCCGAAAAAGCGACCATGCGCTCGCACCAGCGTTCCCTGAGTTGCCTCTCCTCCCGAATGGGTTCGAGATACCCACAGCGCATAGTCAGTTCCGAGTTGGCATGGGATAGCCCTCTTGTCTCTTCATCAATCGCGAATAAGTTGCAGTTGTTCGGATAGAGAATATCGTCCTGGAACTGTCGTCTATCTTCTTCGCGCAGCCTGGTCAGCACCCAGAATAGGAGCCCACCCTCCGCCAGGTAAAACGACCTGCGCTCTCGCATGACATTGATGTATGTTGAAGAGAGTTGAATCTCGAATGCGATCCGAGTCCCGTTTCGAGTCGCCTGAATGTCAGGAATTTTCCACGTGCCTGGATTGACTTTTCCTCGCCAACGCACCTCCTCGCGAATCGACTGCTGATCAAAAGACGCATCGGCCAGGAGACTGTCTCGGATGAGGCCTTTCATACGAATGTGTTCCGGGCCTTCCTTCTGACCGTTATAGCGCCTCGCGTCGAAATCATCTTGCGACAAGGCGCCTTTCGTCTGATAACGACATGATCCGTCTTCCTCCGCGTGTCGGAAGTGCCAGCGCCCGAGTCTTGATCGCCGAAGGGTCACGCCAACAGCGCAATGCGAGCATCGAAATCGCGGTGCATCGGCGCGAAGCAAATCCTCCTGCTCGGCGCGCAAAATATTCAATTCACGGACCTCGCGCCTGAGAAACTCGGGGGACTTGTGAATTTCTCCGGTCCTGTCATCCCGAATTTCCTCGACAAAACCCTCCTCAACGACTTCGGCGACTTCTGGGCGTCGGGCGAGAGAATAGGGCTGGTTAAGGGAATCGTCCATCGCCAATTGGTCAAAAGACTTGTCGCTTTGAGCTTGGCCAGAGGCCGTTCTGCGCGCCATTCCATCGGGGCGAAATGCAGCATCCGCTTCTGCGAAGTGAATCGTTCTGCGGTGATACCGAGCACGTGTCCGAGTACTCATTCATAGGCTTCTCTTTCCCACACCCAATACTCAGCATGTCTGCGGTTTGTAACACGGCGAATCCATAAAGCCGAACTATCCGGGCGAATTGCCGCATGCACATCCGACATTTGCGCTAACTCTTCGGTGCGTTTGCTTATATCCCGTTCGAAAGACAACGCTTCCTGATGCTTTCGGTACCCCGCGCGTTCTGCGAGACAGGTGGCGCAATTGAAGGCCCAGTCGAGGAACTCTATTTCGGCAGATCCCCACTTCATCCGGGCGAATTGCTCGTAGTGCTCCCTGGCCCATTCCGGTTCAGCGATATTCGACCCATGCCAATACCGATGTTTCTTCGGAAAGACGGTGCCGATGATCAATTCAGCGATATAGATATTTTCCAGGAATCCTTTGCGTAGCTCCGTCAGGGCTTCAGCGAAGCGATCCTGATTGAAGTAAATCCACGCCAGGCTATAGCGAGCGGGTGGATATTCGTCCTTGATCCGGGACAACTGGCGAATCGCGTCGTCGTATCGCTCTACGTGGGTGTAGGCGTCGCCAAGAAGCCAACGTATCCCGAAATTGTCATTTGGATTCCACGCCAAGTGCTGTTCGAACAAATTGACACAAGCAGGCCAATCTTCGAGATGCATGAGCGCGCAGGCCAAACCGTGATGGCATCGTAGAAAAGGTCGGTTATCGAGAAAGCCCCATTCGATCCTTCCAGAAAAGGAATCCGGGATCGCCTTCATGGCGTGTTGTACTGCAAGCGCATACCAATCACGTGCCGCCGCGTAAGCGCCACGCTCGGAGTGCAGGAATCCGAGCGTGGCGAATGCCTCCAGGCAGTCGGGGTCTCGATTCGCGATGGCTCTTAACCGAGCAGCAATCGGGCCCATCGCCATGTTGTGACTATGGGCGTCCTCTAAAGCTCTATCGACGCGCTCGTTTGAGCGCGGGCTGCCTGCGTCCAGGAACTTTCCATGGACACGACCTTTTTCGCTTTCGACAACAAATCGCAGGGCTCTAGGTTCCATCGGGAGATCTAGTTTCCGTTTTATCTGCCGGCTTGCTGTGGCAAGTATCCATCAACGCGTATTTAAGAGTCGGTCTAAAGAAGACCAGCGGCACGCACGGCACGCTGCACAGTACGAAAAACGTCATCGAATGCCGGTAGATTGTTCATCTGATGGGCAAGGCGTGCAGCCCAAAGTCGCCGCAGTCGATCTTCCTTCGCGGCAATGGTTTGCTCGATGGTTGCGGCTGTGCGCTGGCGAAATGCGAGCTTTGCGTCCAGTTCAGCGCGCAGTTCGGCAATGCGTGGCCCAGTGGACGTGAGCAGGTGCCAGAGATCGTACAGATCGCGTGGCTCGTTGCGAGCTCTGTCGCTCAACGCGATGAGCTTTTCGACAACGATCTCCTCGATCGCATAGACGCGTACCGTTGGTCCCTCTGGGAGGTCGCTGAATGCTTCATAGGAACGGAGAATCGGACGTTCCTGCAATGGGAATCCCAGCACTTCGTTGATTGTGATATCGACCTTCACGTCGTTGGCGGCAGGCAAAGGACCTTGATAGCGCAGATAAAAGGTGTGGCTGTTCCGATGGCCGTGGCGGTCTTCGCGGTCGAATGTGATGCGCAGGCCGGATGCTGCTTCGATGGCGGCGAATATTTCGTCCAGCCCTGCACGTATCGTGTCGAACGTGGTCGGCTCGGTCAGCGTGAAATCCATATCTTCGGAGAAACGGTAGTCGGGGAACCAGCATCGCCGCAATGCAGTGCCACCCTTGAAGGCAAGAACGTTGCGTAGCGCATGGCCGGCCAGCCCGGTCAGGAACCAAGCGAGAACGTAGTCGCGTTCAATGACAGCTTCCGGAATGCGTCGCCCGCCCGCTGTAAGGAGCGTGTTGGCGATCAACGAAATATTGCGTTGAGGAATCATCAGCCGAGCCTTACGGCATCCAGTTCTTCGGGGGACACATTAAGCCGTAGCCGCCAGCGCGATAGAAATGAGCCTTCTTGAGGTAGTACCGGGTCGAGCCGCTGGTAGGTCGCCGACAGCTTGTTGCGCAGCGGCCGTAGCGTGGTTTCGTTTGCCATTCCGTTGCATTCGAGCAGATAGCCCAGACGCCTCAACACGGCCCCCACGTCCAGGCGCAGCGCGTAATCGATCAGGCGCTCTATATTTAGGCTGTCGCGCTTCATCCAGAGGCCCTTGGCGATTTCGGTTATTCCGCCGGCAAGATCCGGACGCCGCAGGCTATCGATGAGCGTGCGCTCCATGTCGCTGATCATCACGGATTGTTCCTTGGTGACCCAGTGCTTCGCTATTCCGAACATCTGAGCTTCGGTGACCAAAACGAACCGGTATTCGTAGCCGCCAATGGTTTGCGGCCGGATGCGCCGGGTGCAGGAAACGTAGATGATGAGATTGGGCTGTGTCAGCATGCGATGCAGTTCGAGCGCGGTGCCATGCGAGAGATAATAGGGGGCATTACCCGCCACTTCTCGGGCAATCAGATAGGGGCTCCCAATATGCTCGCTGGTCCGGCCCAGTTCAAAGGGAACGAGATTGTAGAGGCCGGGCTTCAGACGCGTCACTAGACCGCGCTGTTGTGCCTTGTGAACCAGGTTCCGAGCAGAGCTTGCCGAGAGATGGGTAATGGCTTCAACGTCCGACAGGGCAAAGGTGGTCCTGCGCTGTTCGTTCAACTCGGTGAACAGCTGGGCGGCCCGTGGCCCCAAGGTTTTGAAGGTGGCATGATATTTATCGGTCAATTAGTCACCCAGTAGGAATCGTATTGCGCGAATAATATAACTCAAGTTATACTATTTGGCAAATATGTCCCTTCTAGGGAAGCTGGCCGACTCTTCGATATGAAGAGTAGAGGTGATTTCGAAGCATAGGAGACTTCTGCACTGGAGCCGATTCTCCAAATGAGACTGCAGGCGCCATGAGCGAGCACAAGAAATCCTTTAGCGAATTGCTTTTGGGTTGCTTCGCTTTCCTGGGTGCAAGCCTGCGCTCGGCTATTGCCGCGCCTAACCTCGGTTGCGCCCCGTGGTCACCCCGAGGGCGTATTGACCGTCCGGAATTGTGGCGTATTATATTCGAGGGGAACAGTGCGAGTTGATCATCCAATGAAAGAAAAAGGTACAGTCATCAGCGAATCGTTGAGCCATTGGGTCGCTAGTCTAGCGGCATGCGTTCGCGTTGCGCTGTCGTCGGCGCCTGAGCCACACGATGATACAGATCGGGCCGATACTTCGATTGATCCCGACTTCGAGGGCTGGCTACATGGCGATCCGTCGGTGACGAAGAACCCGGCCAGTCGATACGGTGATCGGACGCCGGGCTACATCACGGGCAATGGTCTCGGCAGCATGGAGATTGGCGCAGCCGACGACTGAAGCTCGGCTGTTCACATCGGTTTCCCGCCACTCCCTTTGCGTCGGTTGTACAACCGGTTTCTTGCGGTCCTGGGGACTGCTCAGCCTTTGCGGCTGATACCGCTCATTCTCGTGGTTTGGGCTTTTGCCCGGCAACCGGGACTCCGTCTTTGTCGAGGTGCCATTCGCCGATGGTCGGCCTCTCCGGGGGGGTACCCAGCTTGGCGCGGTTGTCAGTCTGCGCGCCAAGGGTGTCCCACACCGCTCGATTTCCCCCGTGGTGCGGGCTCACCTTGCCGGATTTCACAGTGGTGTTGTAGTCCTCACTCGAAGCGCCTTGCTCTTGCAGTACTTCGCGTCGACGCCTATCGAGCGTTGCGGAGACCTGGCCTTCAGTCGAACCAATCCGTGTCGCGAGGTCATTACCAACTGCTTGCTCCGGCATGACGTGCTGACGGGATTGGCGGTCGCGAATCGCAGCGTCGTTCGTGGCGGCCTGATTCTGCAGCGCGTCGACGTTCCTCGACCTATCGGTTTGGTCGAAGTCCTCGCGCAGTGCCGACGATGTCCATCCAAGAAGTTCGGGTAGCTGGCGGCTCGGCACCAACGGACTGTCGGCGGGCACAAATTCGCTTCCCACGTTTCCGCCTCTCGCATACGCAAAGGCGATCTCCGAGACAGCGCGCTGCAATTTGACCGGATCGTCCTCGCGAAGCAATCCGCGCTCCGAGAGCCGCTGCGCGGCGTAATTGGTGAAATCGGTCTGGGCGCCGCTGCTCCACTCGCGCATGAACTGCGCGGTGCGGGCGAGTTCCTTGGATCGACCGTAGGCGTTCTCGCTTGCGGATTGATGATCGACCGCCTCACGATACGATGAGTCGAAGCCGGAAGTGCCAGTTGTTCGGCTGCCGCGCGCCCATTGGTACGCATCCGACGATCGGAACTCCTTAACCAATGCGGTCGCTTCCGATAGCTGTGAGGTCTCGGTGGCCTTGCGTGCGTAGTCGTAGGCGCTCTGAAGACGCTCTTGGTCCATGTGTCGGCCCTCTCGTGTCATTTGGCCGCCAATCTCAGTGAGCGGAATCCTGGCACCGGCTGAAGCGGATGCGACAACGCTCTTGCCGACAATCGAGTCTTCACCCAATCCCAGTCGCCGGTTGACCTCACGGGCTACCGAGTTCAGCGTCTGGAGCTGCGTCGAAGTGGAGCCGCCGCTGGAGGTGGTGCTTGCTCCGGAGCGTTGCTGCGAGCGCTCGAACGATTCCTGGACGCCGAGTGCATTGGTGAGTGCGGCAGCTTGGCTCCGCTGCATGGACTCGCGCTCGGATCGGCCGAGGGTTTCCGCGTCTCTCGCATTTTCCGAGAGTGCCGTTGCCTGGCGCTCCGTGAAGGTGAAGGTCGTTGCCAGCCGGCTCAGAGTTGCCTGGTATCGGAAGACCCCCGCATCCGGGCCAGTGCCCTGAATGGTGCTTCCGTGCGCGTCGCTCGTCGTGGACATGAACGCGGAGGTCCTGGTCGGGGCGAGTTGCTGCTGGTCGATGGAGACGACGTCCTGGGTGACGTTGCCCTTGCTCGTCGCACTCGACTCTCCCGATACGGCCGACTGCATCGGCCCGACGGCGGTGACCGCCTGAAATGCAACTTCTCCACCTTTGATGATCGCGGTCGCGATGATGGGGATCGAGATCACCATGTAGCCCGCCACGGCCTGGTCGGAGATTGCGCCGTGATAGATGCTGGCTGCCGTTTCCAGCGCGAGACCTTGGGCGCCTGCTCCCATCTTGGCCGCGGCCTCGAGGGTGCGGGCGCTCGCCAGGGTGGCGACGTAGTTTAGAATCGCATAGAGCGGCGGCCAGAGCTGAATCCAGACGAGACTCAGCACGAAACTCTTGATCGCGAGCCCGAGCCCACGCCCCTGCGCCAGCAGGAACAGCAGGAAGACGAACGGAAACACGGCATAGATGATCGCCTCGATCACGTTGCGAATAAGGGGCAGGGCCTGTTCGGCGATTTTTCCCATGGTTAGAAAAGACGTGTTGATCGAAGCCGTGGCGTTCGCCCGGGCGGTGGCGATCATAATGGAGGCCGGATCGTTGATTTTCTGGCCGACAATGCTGCTCGTGTCCTGCACGAGGTTCACCATGATGTTCTGGCGAAGAAGATCCGCGGCCGACTGCGCGGCCGTGGCGATCTTGGTCTTGTAGTAGGCCTGCTCGATCTGGCCGTCGATGACCGATTGCGCGGCCGTCGGGTCGAGGGAGGGATTCAACTGGAACGCGAGTACCACGCGCGCGCGCGCCACCTCGGCCGGCAGGCGGTTGGCGAGGTTGGTGTAGACGTTGGGGCAGGTGTCCACCTGGACCGGGTTGCCGAAGGTCGAGAAACGTGCCGGATTCGGGTTCCCCACCAGCGACCAGATGTCGGTGCTCTGGGCGAACGCGGCGGGGGCAATGGTGCCATCCTGCAGGTCGTAGAAGGTGCAGTTGTAAACGAAGGCGATGAGATCGGTTCGAAGCTGGGGGTCTGCGATATTAAGGTTCCGGGACGCCTGAATCAGGCGGTTGCCGAACATGACCCCATTCTTCTGGTAGGCAAGTTCGCTCGGGAGCTGAGCGTCGGGTGTGGGGATGACCTGGAACGCGGTCTCGAAGAATCGCGTCATCACGTCGCCTATCTTGCTCGTGAAGTGCCCAAAAAAGGCGACCCCGATCGGGACGTTTCCGATCACGACGGGGGGCTGGCTGCCGAGCTTGTCGACCACGACCACGTCGGTCTTGGGGAGGAAGAGGACGTAGTAGAGGAAAAGAAAGCCGAACAGCCAGCCCCAGCCGTGAAATCGTTCCGGCGTGAAAAGCCCTGCGAACGCCGCCACAAGAACGCCGGTTATCGCGATGGTCTTGATGAGTCCGAAGTAGTTGGCGCCGCCCATGATCGCGGCGATCGCATTGAACACCCCGTTCAGGGTGTCGACGTTGCCGTAGGCGTAGATTTCGAACATGGATGCACGAACATCGACGATGGGATAGGGTGGGGATCGCCGCCCGCTGCCTGTGCGAGCTGGTGCCGGCGATCGGCTCTACGAGCCGCGAGCCCCGGAATTTGCGCTGAAATCGAGCATCGCCTTGACCGCCTGCGGCATGGAACTCCACAGTTGCCGCTCAAGAGTCTGCAGGTCCTGCGTCATCGAGGAGACCGAGCGCACCTTGGCGTAGGCGGTCTGTTTCTCGGCGAGAAGCTGTCGTTGGGCATCCTGGGCGTTGCTCCTCAAGGTCTCGACGTACTCCTGCTCGATTTCAGTTCGCTTCAAGGTGTGCGACAAGGCGGTGAGCGCCTGTCGAATCACGCGACTCAGAAACGTCTCGGCGTAGTCGAGCGCGATCACGTCCTTGTAGGTCTCGATCAGCGTCTCGGCGGTGTTCGAGCCGGGGGCCGCGTTGGCGACCGCAAGCATCTTGTACACGGGCTCGGTCGTGTTGTTGATGAAGCCGATGTCGGCGCTGGTCTGGGGCGTGCGGTTCGCGATGTTGTCGGACATGCGAACGAGCCGCTCGGACACGAGCTGAGTGAACGGTTTTACCGAGACAGTGGTGCGGCCCGGGTTCAGACAATCGACGGGTTCGTCGCACGCATAGACATCAACGGCGATGTTGCCTTCGCTGGCCGAGGCGCCGCTCCCGAGCAGCAGGTCGCGCAGGCCCACGATGGTGGGTTCAAAGTAGCGCGGCATCGCGCCGCTTCCGTCATCCTGCGGCGGGTAGAGCACGACCGTCCCGATCACGCTCATGATGAGTTCGCGCTCTGCCTGGCTGATCGAGCCGCCCACGCGGTTCAGCGCCGTCCAGATGACGTTTCCCTTGACGAAGGTGGCGTTCCGAACGTTGGGGTCGGTCGATGCCGCGGCCGCCTTGACGACGCCTGCGGCGTTGGTGGCGCAGGTGAGCCGTCCGTCGACACGGTCGGTCACGCTCCCCAGGTACTGAGAAATGTTTTCACAGCCGCTCATGACTGAGTTGTCGTACTTGCCGACGACGCCATTTACGAGCGCCTGCGCCGCTTCGCAGGAGTTGATGTTCATCGCGTTGATCTTGTTGATCTGGTCCTGCAGCTCGGTGAGCAGCTTGTCGATGTCGGGGGAGATCGACTGAAGCGCGAGCTTGAACGCGTAGCCGACGGCGTTCGAGCCGATGTTTCGCAAGAGCGCCACGAACTGCTGCTTGTTGATGAAAGAAAACGCACCGCCGAAAAGGTCGATTCCCCCGCAGCCCGCCCGCAGACTCGGAAGCTGGGCGTCGACGAGCGGGTAGTTCCGCCCCGGCGAGCGCATCATGAGGGCGCCGCCGGTGTACAGGTTCATCGCCTGGCCGCGGAAGGCGCCGGGCGAGGTGACATTTCCCAGGGCGCCCAGATCGTTGAACATCGCCTGCATTTCACCGTTGAGATCGGCTGGGCGCGTGAGGGTGGGCGCGGTTGTGAGGGTCACGGCGAGCAGGCTCGCGATGATTCGCTTCATTCGGTCAGTCATGAGTGGTCCTTTCGCGTGTTACAGCGGGCCGTTGGATCTATCCTGGGCGAGCGCGGCGATGCGCTCGATGAGATCGGACAAGGCCATGAGGCCAAAGCCAACCGGGCGGATCTCTCGCTTGGATGGCGCGGTGAGGTAGAGAGCTGGCACGACCGAGGGGTTTAGCCTTGCCGCGATACCGTTGTCGAGTTGCGGGTTCGGATATTCGGGAAGGCCTCCGCCGTCGAGGCTCACGGGGAAAACGAGCATGCCGAATTCCTGCTCGAAGCGCTTGAGGATGGGAGCTAAGCGGTGGCAATATGGGCAATCGCTGCGGAAGATGAAAAGAAGCCCGTGCGTTGCGGAGAGTGCACGCACCGCCTGCGCCTGGCGCTCCTCGCGCTGTTCGTCGAAGGCCGCGATTGCCATCGAATTGGTCGGCCGGCCGGTGATTCCGTAGTCCAGCTCCGGTACGGTCCACACGAGCCGCTGCCAGCGTTCGGCGAACACCTCGGACTTGTTCATTACCATGCGCTGATAGCGCATGTAGGCGAGCAGATTCGCCTCCGTCGGGTTCATGACCGCGACGCGCTTCAGGTCGTCGAGCCGCTTTTGCATCGCTTCGAAGCGGGCAAGTTCAGGAAGCCGCTGGGATGCGGCAGGCGGCAGCGGCGCGTTTGGAGCCGGCGGGGGCGGTTCCCGATACCAGAACCAGCCTTCACGATTCCGAAACCAGTACGAATTTAAAACTTGGCCTCCGGTCTCCTCCGCAACGGGCTCGGCTGAGACCTCCTCCGCGTACGCGATCTTCGATCCGAGGAAAGTCGAAGAGACGAACGCGACAAAGAAGAGCAGGCGGATCACTTTCGGTCACCTTTTTCGGGGAAGGTCCCGTCCCGGCAATAGCTCACCTGGTAGACGAGTTCCTTGTCTTCGCGCTTGCCGGTTTCCAGCACGGACCGCTGACGCGTCGTGACCTCCAGACGGTGGCATCCCGGCTTCGGCAGGGGATGCAGCGACTTCACTTCGACCTCGATCGGGGCGAGCGTATTGAAGCGTTGGCGGATGTACGTAGCCGACTCACCGACGATCACGCCGCGCGCCGATCCGCGCTCGATCGCGGCTCTCAGGAGCGGCTTGACATCCGGCACCGCTAGTCTGTCTCCGGACTCGGCCACTGATAGCCCTTCGGTTCCCGTCAAGACCAGGGCGAGCACGACGCGCAGGACGGTCGATTTCATGGCTTGTAGTAGCTCTCCACCTTCTGTTGGGCGCGCGCGCTCATGGCACCGACATCGGGAAGCGTGGGCGCGATTTCGGCGTAGAACTCGGCGAGATTCATCCGCGAAAAGTCCAACGCCTGAAGCTGTGCCACGGTGAAACCGCCGCAGTCGGGACTTTCGGCGGCACCCCAGCCCCTGCCGATCTGGGCGCGGCCCTGCTCGTTGATGATCCTGGCAAGGCGCGAGTTGAAGCAGCAGTAGGATTCCGTTTTCTCGATGCACAGCCGGAGAATCGGCATGCGGCTCGAACAGTAGCTCCCGATGCTGTGACAAAGCCGAGTATCGCGTTTCATGGCGAGCGCCTGCTCGGTTTGTTCGCAATTGAGTATCCCGGAGAGCTGGATTGCCAGCATCGCGATGGTCCACGGTCCGGGCACGAGCGACCCGACGAAGGAGGCGACCGAAACGTCGCCGGCCATGAGACCCGCAAGGGCGGAGGATCCGCCGCCCACGCCGAACAACGCCTCAAAGCCGGCCATCACGGCCTGGGGGGCGTCCGAGGTGAAGAGGGCATCGTAGGTATAGGACGATCCGACCGCCCCGAGCACCTGCCCACCGGCGCCGAGGATCAGATTCAGATTGCTGAAAAGCGATCCGTCCGTACCGCCGCCCGAGCAGCAGTTGACGAGCCCGAAGAGTTTCTTGCGGCAGCGGTTGTCGTAGCCGTTGAACACATATAGGGAGTTGGGATCAACGTACTTTCCGGCCTCCCGCTCGACTTCGAGCATCGCCACGCTCTTTGCCAAATCGGTGTCGGCTGGGTAGCCGGTGTTGAAGCAATTGCCTTCCATGCAGAATTGCTGGTTGCCGCAATTGGCGAGCGTGGAGGTCGTGCCACTTGTGACCTTGCATTGGTAGGTCTGCTCGTACAACTGGCAGAGTCCATTGGTACCGGTATCGATGCAGCTCGACCCGACCTGGCTGCAGCCCCGGTCGCGCAGGGGTTGGCAGTCGTCCACGGTGTTCTGCGATACGCAGTTGAAGGTGTCTTGATACCGCCAGCAGTCCCGGTACACGGGGTAACCGCTGATTTGCTTCGTGGCGGGACCATCGACACAGACTTCAGACAGCTTCTGGCAGCCCGCGGCAGCAGCGCACGCCGACATCAACGCTAGCAGCACGGCAGCGCAGGTTCGAAGAAACCAGCGCTTCACTGTGTCCTCGCTTCGAGCGCTGCACACTGGTTGTCCCAGGCATCGGTCACCGTAGCGATGCTGCGTGGGCGCTCGAAGGTGAACGTGCCGCACGCGCGCGTTTCGTTGATGGGCGTTGTCGTGCACGTGACGTCATCGCAGGTCGTGGACGTAGCCTCGTAGCGGGTGCAAAAGGCGAAGCTGCATTGCTCGGCCGTGCAGCCGCCGCCCTTGTAGTCCACACGGTTGAACAGGTCGGTCGTGTACCAGGAGCGGCCGATGAAATTGGTGAATATCTGGGGCGAGACGGCACCACTCGTCGGATCTACCTGGATCTCCGCATAGCCGGAACAGGGTTCTTCGGTGCAGATCGCGTGCAAGGCCATGCGCACCGTGTCGCTCGTCTGGCAGTAGGCATTAATCGCAATGCCGGCAAAGCGGTTGCCCACTTCGCCGTTTCCCCAGGTGTTCACCCAGAAGTTTCCGAACCAGGTGCCCGGTGTGCAACTGTTGCTCCAGCTCACCTGCACCGTGAGCAGCTTCTGGCAGGTCAGCTGCTCCATGGCCCGGTATTGGTTGCAGACGCGTGTTTCGAAAATATCGGGACTCGTCACCGTTTGGGTGGTACAGGTGCTGTAGGTGCCGGCAAGATTTCCGGCGATCGATTTCGGATCGTTCGCGATTACCTTCGAACGCAACACGATCGGGTCATTCGGTCCTATCGTGAAGCTCGGACGTTGGCCGGGGTTGGTCTGCGAAAAGTTCGTCGCGTTGCAGGCTTGATCGGCGTAGGACGAGCCCTGCCCGGGCGTAAGAGTGCAATTGCCGATGGCTGCGCCCGCGGGCGCGCTGAGGCCGCCGGAGCCGTAGAGACTGCTTTGCGGCGGATTCGTCGTGTAGTTTGGAACGGTCGAACGGGCGGCATCGCCCGTGACGCTTCCGCGGGCTTGTGCGTTGCCCGAGAGCCCGAGCTGTCCGCCTTGGGAGAAGGCGTCCGACAGCGGGTCGGCCCAGGCGCTCGAATTTGCCGCAAGGGCGATCAGGAATAGAACGCGCGCGAGCATCTACGGCGCCCTTTTCAGCCGCGTGAGATAGGGGAGCGCCTGCGGTCGGGCCGAGGGCACCTGCCGCACCATCGCCTCAAGCGCGTAATCCAGACTCACATCGCCGGCAATGGCAACGAAGGCGGAGGGACGGCGGCAATCCGAGGTGCACGCGGACTCCGTCACCGTTGCACCGGCGCCGCCCGTTAGTAGGACGAAGGTGGGAGCGCGCTCGACGGCATAGCGTGCGAACGCTTGAGGATCGATCTGCCACGCGACGTTGCGCTCGCCGATCAACGATTGGACGCGGGCGAGGGTCGCGCGCATCGAATTGTCCTTGAGGCCGCGCAGGACGAGCATGGCGCCGGATCGCGCCGCCTGGTCGGCGAGGCCTCGCAGGCTCGCCGCCGGCATGTCCAGCGTCACGAAAATCCTCAGTGCAGACTGCGGTGATTGGGTCATTGAAGGAATCATCGCCCCGGTGTGGTGCCTGACGAGGGCTTCGATGTCGATTCCCGCAGCGCCCGGGTTGATCTTGGGCGGCAACGCGATCGGCGTCCGTTCGATTGCGCGCGCATCCGGAAACGGGTGGGTTTCGCGGATGCGGTCGATGGTCTCTTTCGAGGGCCACACAGGCTCGGCCGCATGTGCGGGGAGCGCCGCGCATAGCGCCATCAGGACGATGCTGACGGAATCAGTAAGCGCCGGCACAGCAGTTCCTCTTCCGAAAAATCTGATAGGCGAAGTCCTCGCCCGCGACCGGGAACTCCTTCCCCGCACCCCAGATGAGGGTGCTGCGCCCGAATGGCTGGCAACAGGTTCCTCCATCCTTTTGGGTGTTCGGTATCGGATAGACCATCTGCATCTTGTATTGGGTCTTGTCCATGATGGGTTGCGGGTAGTAGCCGCACAGCCCCGCATCCCCGCTCGCGCCCCAGGTTGCAAGCTGCCGATGCATCTTGGCGGCCATGCGCTGGGTGAGCAGCGTTGACGCCTGCACGCCGCCGATGTGGGTGGCGACGTGTCCGTCCATCGGGTAGATCGAACCCTGGCAGCCGGCGCACCAAAAGAGGCTCGCGAGCGGAAATCCGGCGGTCGCGGCGACGCAGTCGGCAGCGCACGCCGCCTTGGCAAGCGGGTTGGCAAAGAGCACGGCCTCGGGGTTGAGAATCGCGGTGAGCTCGTCGTCGGCCCACAGCGGATCGACCTCGGTCAGGTAGACGAGATCGAGCGATCCCTTCTCGAGACAGGGGAAGTCGAGCAGCACTTCGAGCCAAGTGAGGATGGGATTCGCGTACCAGTGAACCTGGTAGAAGCTGTTGCGCGTTTGGCTGTCGTGACCGACCTGCGCCCCGCGCGGCACATCGACGCCGGGGTCGAGCTGGATGCCGCCAAGACCCACCATGCAGAAGGGCGTGCGCGTAACGTCCACCAGGCGCGCCGGCTCCCAGAAGCCGATGGTGAGTCCGATTCGCGGGGGATTGCTGCAGTAGCAAACGGGCGAGGAGGGGTTGGCGGTGTCCTCCTGTCCATCTGAGAGCAGGGTCGTTCCCCCGATGGTCATCGGGAAGATGCAACTCCAGCAGATGTCGGTGATCGGGTTCACGAAGCGGCCGTGGCAGGTCGAATCGGCACGCGCCAGAGGAGCGAGGACAAGCCACGCCAGGACGAGCACGGCGGCGAACAGACGGTTAGAGGATTTCATCGATGCGAAGGCGCTTGCCTTCCTGGGAAACGAGCGCCGGTACGTGGCGGATGCGGAGCTTCTCGGTCAGACTGCCCTGCTGGTCGTAGTAGACCGGCAGCTTCCACTTGTGCGCGAGATCGAGATAGGAACCGCCGGTGAGGATCAGCTTCACTCTTCCGTGATAACGATCGAGGAGGTGTCGGGCTCGCGTGACCTGCTCCGAATCACGCGCGTCGAAAAAGAGCAGGCGTTTGGAGAGGGAGACCGTATCGAGCGGATTCACCTGCGTCCCCGGCGATACGATTACCTTGCCCTCGGCATCGGTGATCGGATACGGAACCATGATCGTGGGGTCGTAGTAGAAGCTCCTCGGCCGCGTCGTCTTGGTGATCGTCGCCACCGCGGCTGGATGTTCGACCTCGCGCCTGGCGCCCGAGCGCGCATCCCGTTGCAGCTTGGCAAGAGCGCCGCTTGTCTCCGCCTCCCGCAGCCTCGCGAGGATGACCTCCAGCAAATTTGGCTCGGCAATCGGATACACCGGGCCGATCACGCCGAGGTCCTGGGCTGCTGCCGTGGCCGGGACCAACAACGTGATGCTCGCAAGGACCGCGGCGCAGGTGCGGAGCACCCGAACCGTGCGATATTTGCGAATATCAAAAGAGCGCATACGCCCGCCCGATAATCTGGCTATCCGCGACCCAGCCCGTCAGTCGGTAGCGCGAATCGAGGCTGTCCGGGTGTGGCGCCCGGACGTAATAGTGTCCAGGTGATAGCTCGCCGGTTGGACCAAGGTCCAGGAATACGCCCGAGCGACTTTGGGTCTTGGCCGTCCCCACAAAGTTGCCGTTCAGAAAGAAATCGCGTTTGACACGGGTCACGGTATCGCCGGGTACGCCGGCTAGAATTTTCACGAACGTGACGCCGGCCGGATACGGATCTCCGCCCGACCAACGAAACGCGACGTACTGCCCGCGCGCCGGCAGTTCGCCCTTGTGGATCAAGAAGACCCGGTGCGGGAGGCTTTCGGAGTTGTTGAGTCCGAGCGCGAAATGCATCTTGAAGAAAATCGCGGCAAGGACGACGACGAAATACGCAATGCCCCAACGCCCAAGGTGCGCGCGAAGGCTGCGGCGGAAGTCCTCCGTATTGAAACGGAATGGCAAGACGCGGGGAACGATTCCGGTTGGCATACGATCCCTACAATCCCAGGCGACGGCGCACTTCCGGGGTGAGATCGGGCAGCGCCTGACGCTCGCCGATCACCGCCCCGCGTGCGAGGATCAAGCAGCCGCATTCTCCGGGCAACGCCTGGATCAGTGTCGTGACTTCCGCGCCGAAAGCGCTGGCGCGCTTGAGTGCGCTAGAGCGCTCGTCGTCGGTGGTCTCGCGCTTCAGCAGCACTGCGGCGACCTGTGTTTCCTTCAGCCGATAGAGTTCGCCCACGTCGAGTGTGGCGAGCCGAGGCGCCCGTGGCGGCGCAATCCACACCGCGTATGCGAGAAGGAGCGCGGCATTGATGAGCGCACTGGCGAGGAGCAGGACCAAGGTTGACCTTAGGTTCACAGCCGGCCTCGATCCTTGAGGACTGCGTCGATGGCCTGCGACACGGTAAGCCCTGCAGCGCGTTTCTCGTTGATGGCGGTGAAGTCCTCCGCTCGGCTGCTGAAAAGAAGCAGGCTGTGGGGATCGACGAGCAGTCGCCCGATGCCGCTGCCGGCCGGGGAGTGGATGTAGATCTCCGAGTAGGCGCCGTGCTCGGTGCGTAGCGACTGAAGCAGCCGCTTCATCGAGTCATCCATGGTGAGTTGCCCGAGCTTGTCCATCATTTCGATCGACTCCGACTTTTGGCGCAAGAGGAACATCCAGTCGGAATTGTCGAGCGCGGCCTTGGCCGCAGGATTGCGGTAATAGTCGTCGATGCCTTGTGTCGCGGACATGAACGCGCCCTTGTACTTGCGCGCACGGCGGTAGCCCGCCTCGATGAACTCGGCCGTGGCGCCGCCGGAGAGCAGGTCCCAGGCCTCGTCGATGATGACGATTTTCTTGCGCTCGCGGCTGAAATACATCTCGCGAGTGATCCGGTACATGACGATCAGCAGCACTACGGTCTGCAGATCCTTCTTCGCCTTCAATTCCTCGAGTTCCAGGACAATGAAGTCGGCACTGAAGTCGATGGTGGCCTCCCCTTCGAAGTACTTGCCGTAGGCGCCCTCGCGCGTATAGGGGTGAAGCATCGTCGCCAAGTCTTTCAGCCTGCGGTCGTCCTCGTGCTTGTCTGCGTCTAGGCGCCCGGTCGCCAGCAGGTCGTGGATATCCGACACCGTCATGGCGTTGCGCTTATCGTTCCAGACCTTTTTGATCGCGGCGCCGAGCGTCGAATACTGGAATCCGTTCAACGGCTCGCGCGGGGAAACCATCTGGGCGAGGAGCGGCTGCAGCAGTTCCATGTCCTCATCGATGTCCTCCACCAGGGTGAAGGGATTGAGCGATAGAGGCGCCGATTCGGAGAACTCGATGAAGTTTCCGCCAAAATACCGGCACGCCTTCTCGTAAGATCGTCCGACATCGATGATCCACACCTTGGCGCCGGTGCCCAGGTACGCGCTAGCGATCTCATTCAAGAGCAGGGACTTCCCCGAGCCGGAGGTGCCGGCGATGGCGACGTTGTAGTTGCCGGCGGGATTGTCGTAGACGTCGATCTGCATGATCTGACCGCGCCGGCCGCCGAAGAGGAGCACCGGAGTGCCCGTCCCCTGCCATTCGGCGATGACAGGGGAGAGGTGCACGGCGTTGGCGGAGGTCTTGGTGGTGATCCGCTTCATGCGCTTCAAGTCCCCGTGAAACGGAACGGATAAGGTCATCGGGAGGCTGCCGATCAGCGCCTGGGTCATCATCAAGGTGTCGCTCGTTAGCTCGAAACCTCGCGCGCGAAAGATCGCGCGGGCTGCTTGTTCGGCGCGAGTGACCTCCTCGGGCGGGGCGAAGAGCGCCACCGTGTGGTGCAGATCGACCAACTGTTGGCCCTCGTCCAGGGCCTTCAGTACGATGTCCCAGTCGGCCTTCCTCTCCTGGAGATCGGGGAGGAACCGGGCCATGTAGCTCGTTGCATTGGTGGTGGCGCGGGCGGCCTTGATATAGGCCCAGTTGCGCGTCGCCTCCGGGTCGAGCACGTGGACACCCAGGCTGAGCAAGAACGGGCAAGGAAACTGGAGCGTGCCCTGGTACAGATCGCCGATCAGGCTTCCCATGTTCCAGAGAGCGAACCGCGGTGGAAACGAACGCACCGAGAGCAGCCGCAGATCGGTCGCAGCGGAGTCCGCAGCATTACAAAGCTGGATTTCCGATTTACGAATCCGCATATGCGTTGCCCGGTCGATCACCTGGTCGCGAAGCTCCCGCCCTTCGTCGTAGGTGAGAGGAAGTGAATCGCCGCTCGACCGATGGGGATCAATGAGCGCCGAGACCCAGTTGATGAGATCGGATGCGGTGAAAGGTCTCGACGGGAACCCGGCTGCGTGAAGCGTTGCCCGAGCGCCTTCGCGTAGCGAAAGCAGGTCGTCCAGCCGGGCGAGGTCCTCCGGATTGCCGGGGATCGACACGCTCAGCACCAGGCGAAAGTCCCGCAAGAGATAGCTTTGCGCCGGCAGCAGCGACCGGTGGCTGCCCAAGAGGTAATGGTCGACGCGCTTACGCGCCATGGTGCGGTAGAGGTTGGTATGATGGCCGGCGCGGCCCAGGCTTGCAAGCTCCGGGACCTCGTCATCGGCGAGGCGCATCCGCGCGTAGGCAGCAAGGCGCCTGCGAATGTCCGGACTTGCGAATAGGTGAAACTGAAGGCCGGTGCCGGGTGGGGATGCGGCGAAGAGGCTCGTCAGGATTCTCGTCATCTCTTCATCGGCCCCGGACTGGGGGCGTAGTTCCAGGCAAAAAGCCAGAGAATCGCGGTTCACGAAAACTTGCTGGTCATCGAGATAGGCGCGGTAGGGGAGCCACTCGGAAAACGATGCGGCATCCTCCGAAGCGCCCCCGGGGTGCCGGCGCGCCGAGCCGGGAGAGAGGTCGGACACGCTCGCACCGGAGAGCGCGGATTCGATGTCAGCGAGAAGGGTCTGCAGCATGGTTCAACGCTCAAGCGGTGCGGCGTCGATCGCGGACGAGCCTAGACCGGGAGGCGCAGGCAGGCGCTCGGGAGGCGTCTCAATATCGCTCGGAGGTTTCAAGGGGGAGGCATCGGGTGCGACCGGCACTGGAGGCGCAACGCCGTCCACGCCGCTGCGCGCCGCCGGCCGAACGTGCTCGATCAGCCAGCGGCCGGTGTTGACGATGACGTGGAGGTACCCTTCCTCGTGTAGGTCGCCGTCGCTGTCTTCCCACGGGGCAATCCAGACGCGCAGCAGCCGCGGATTCGAACGAATGGTATTGCCGGCCGCACCCGGAGCGGTGGACTGGCTGAACGCAACGGACGCTGCGCCGTAAACGGTAGGCGTGGCGGAGGGTGATTTCGCGGGGGAGGACTGCGCCGGCCGAAGATTTCCGTGAATTGAGTTTGCATAGACTCCCGAGACCGAATTGCACATGACGCCCTCGGGCGCCTTACAGGCGTAGTTCTCCGTTCCACCGAGTCCGGACAGTGACGAGGCACAGCCGGATAGCGTCACAGCGATAAGCGCCACGGGTACACCGCAGGGCCGGGTCATTGCTGTGTGCCCTTCGCGGCAGCAGGACCGACGGCACCTGCCGTAGTGCGGCCAAGCCACGCATCAATCTGCGCGCCGCTCGCGGCGCCCGGTAGCACCCGTCCGTCCGCGGCGATGAGCGTCGGGGTGCCCGTGATGCCGAGACGCTCGCCCAACTCGACGTTACGGCCGATCGGGTGAATGCACTCGCGGGAGGAGACGGCCTCGTCGCGCCACATCAAGGCGTGCCAGGCCGACACGCGGTTCTCCGAGCACCAAACGGCGATGGCCTTGGCTCGCGCGTCCGGATGAAGGGATTCGATTGGCATCAGGAACGTGTAGATCGTGACATCCAAGATGTTCTTCATTTCCGCTTCGAGCCTGCGGCAATACGGGCAGTCCGGATCGCTGAAAATCGCAAACGCGCGTGCGCCCGTTCCGCGAACTTCGCGGATCGCGTCAGCCAGCGGGAGTGCCGTAAAATCGATCCGGGTGAGGGTATCCTTTCGCTCCGTGGTGAGATCGCGTTGGGCCTTCATGTCGAAGAGGTGGCCGAACAGGAAAAACTGCCCGCTCTCGTCGACGTAAGCGAGGTTACTTCCCATCGCCACTTCGAATACACCCGGCCAGGGCGTCGCGGCCACGGTGCCGAAATGAGTAGCGGGATAGAGGGTCTTCAATCGGTCTAGGAGGGAAACCGAGGGAGGTGCGCTTGTCTGGGCGAAACAGGTCGCGCACAGGGTCAGACCCAAGAGAAGTGTACAAGACGCAGTGCGAAGGCTACTGGTCATCATCGTCGTTCCTTTTGAATTGATGTGAACGCTCGGCGAGTTGCGGAAACTCGTCTTGGTCCCGGGCTTGCGCGTCGAGTGATCCTTGCAGGGCGACGCCGTGGGTCAGGACGACGTCGACCGTCCTGCCGGCATCAACCTCGATCACCGGGAACACCTTCTCGGCAAGGCTGATGTAGTACTGGGCGAGGCGATCGAGCGCGCGGCCCACGCCCGTGCCCAGGCCCGCCTGGATCTGCTTGTCCGGTTCGACGGTGCTGGTTGATCCAAGCGGCGAGATAGAGAGCGTGCTTGCGTTTTGTTGGAACGCGTGTCCGATACCGCTTGCCACGCCGGCAATCAGCGCGTTGGCGAGAATCTGCCCCTGTTTGGTAACCAGCCGGCCGCGCATTCCGGCTTTGCCGTCTTCGCCTGCGACATAGCCCTTGACCGGGACGTCGATCGCCGTACCATCCCGGGTGACGCAGGAGAGCGATTCGGTGCGGATGTAGGCGCGCTCCGAACTGATGTCGCCGTAGCCCGCGCCGATGACGAAGCATTCCTTGATGCGCGAGCGAAATTGATTCGGCAGTACCGCGTTGTCCATCAGACGAAGGAGCACGGGCTGCGGATTGCGCTGCGCCATGCCGCCCGTTGGGGCATCGAGGCCGCCAAGCAGAATCGCCCGGGTGAAGGCACCGCTAGGAATGTAGCGGCGCGAATCGCGCACTGGCGGGGGCGGCCCTTTGGACGGATCGGCCGCGCCCTTCCTGGGTTTCCCGTTTATCCCGTCCGAGAGCGCGATGCTAATGATTCCCGAGGGAACGAACGACGTTCCGCCGCCAAGAGTCGCGCCCCCCGACGGTGAGATTCCGGTCATCGAAGTTGAGCGCGCCGGTGGCGGGGGCGGGAGCCGCTGTAGGTTGCCCGCAGCGTCCGCTTGCTCCGCAGTCGGCCGACCAGGCGCAAAATCGGGTCGCACGGCCGGTACAGGGATCGGCGGCTGAGGAAGCGGTGTCAGTTTGGACTGCTCCAGCTTCTGCAGCCGCTCCAACATGGTTTTGTTCTGCCCCTCAAGCTCGCTGTTGCGCTGTGAGATTTCGCGCGACTTCTGCTCGATCGTCTTCAACTGCGCGTCGGCCTGCCCGCGCCAGGCGTCCCTCGGATCGACCTGGCCGCCGGGGGCGAGGATGTTGGTCAACTTCGGCTTCGGAGCATGCTCGCCCGAATCCCGGGAGCCCGTAAGGGCTACCGATAAGAGAGCCGCCACGATGACAAGGCACGCGATGCCGCCCAACAGCAGATATTGACGGCGCTTCGCCGTAGCGGGGCTGACGGAAGATGATTCAATCATTGGCGCTCCGCTCCCGAATGACAAACAGGTTCGTCGTTTCCCCCGCACGCAGGGTCCGTTGCTCCAGGCTCACCGCCATGACGCCTGACTTGTACAAGTCAGACTCGTTCAGCGTGAGGTTGCTCTTCGCCACGTTCGTGAGCTGGTACTTCTCGCCGACGATTCCGGTTCCCAGATATACGCGTTGCAAGGTCAGGCGAACCCCTGGCCAAAGCGCCAGCACCCGCGAGGCTTCCCGAATTTCCATGTCGTCGGGCAACGCATCAGTGGCCAGCGCGAGGAGGAGGTTCTTGATCGTGTGCACGTGCCGGCCGCTACGCTCGATGCGCGAGGGGGATGCTCCGGCCTCGCGCCCTTCCCGGATCACGATGGTGTCGGCGGGCGAGTCGATCGGCTGCAACAGCAGGGCGACGGTACCCCGATCCGATGTGACAAAAATGTTGATCGGTTTCGTGCCATCCGCCTGTGTCGGGCGGATGAAGACCTGGCCCTTTTCTTCGTCCTTTTCCAGTACGAATTCGCCAGCGTTGCCGGTCACTTTGCGGATGCGGCCGCGCTCGAAAGAGATGCGGGTCACTTCCTTCTGCGAGATCTTCGCGAACGCGGTCTCACCGTCTTTGGCGTCCACGATCTGGAGCGCCGAAGCGGGAAGGCTAAGCGCCAGCAGGAGCAGAAGCGGGGTTTGGCTTGGTTTCAAGTGGATCATTAGGGTTGGTCTCCCGGAAGGATTTGAGGAAAATTCGGCCCGCCGTGTACTGGAATTCGACGGCGTAGCCTTTTGCGACCTCGGATACGCGCCGGTCGCTGATGAAAGTCGTGAGTTGCCCGCGTATCCCTACCTTGAGGGATCGTTCATCGACGATAAGGTCCCGCGGACTGAAGACAGTCGCCGCCCCGTCGCGCTTCAAGCGCTCGGCGGCGGAGGACAGCGCCGTGCGAAGCTCTCCGTAGGCGGCGGGCGCCGCATACTGCAACAGAACCTTGGACTGATGATCGATGCTCAGTGGAGTTACATTGAGGGTAAGTTGCATGAGGAAAAAGCCCATCTGTTCGAGGTACTCGGCGCTCACGCGCTCGTCCTCCACCCAGAACGTCTTGTGGATAGTCGGGGGTACCACCACGACCCGCTCACGACTCGACATCCTGAATGCGAAGGCCCCCAGGACCAGATTGGTGAGCATCGATCCGAGGAGCAGAGCGAGGAGGAAGGTGAACGCCCGGCGTGCGCTCGCGAGATCCTCGCGCATCCACGCGAGTTTCATCCCACCATCTCCCGGAGGTACGAAGGTGGCGTTCGCTTGAGGCCGGTGACGCTTGCGGGCAGATACCAATAGATCAGGTGCAAGGCGAAGGCTGGATGCTTGCCCGACTTCGCGCGACCGTAGGCGGCGGCAAGCAAAAAGCCCAGTGCGCAGCCGCTCACGAAGAACCCCGAAATCATTCCCGCCAGGGCGCACGTAAGTACGAGGAGCGCGAGGTCAAGGTCCCACCAAAACATGCGCGGCGGATCGTTCAACCGGCGCGGGATTTCAAGTGAGATATCGGCCATGGTAAGAAATCGGTTGGTCAGATCACTGCGGTCATAATGCTGTCGATGATCGTCGGCACGTAGACCATGAAGAGCGCGAAAACGACGCCGACCAGGGCTGGAATGGGTGAGGAGCGGGCGACACCGATGCCGGCGCCCAGGATGAAGGCGGCGATGGCGATCGATTTGCCGAGATAACCGGTTGCCCAGTTGAGCAGCGTGGAGTAGATGGTCTGGAACTCAGTGCCGGTGGTGCCGGCGAGGGCGGACCCCGCGAGCAGGGCCAGTACTAGGGCGAATACTGTGGTGCAGAGGCTTTTGCGCATGACTTCAATCTCCCAGTGGTTTCAAATCTGATGTACAGGGCTTACCAAACCTGCGCCTTCCCGACGGCGGGTCTCGCCCGTTCCGTTGAACCCGCGCCGGTTCGGAGGTTCCGACGCACCTTGTCGATGTAGGCGCGTCTCGACCTGGGATTTACGGAGTTGTAGGCGCCAACCGCGTCCCAGGTGTACCCGATCCGGTAGAAGTTGTAGGCGAGGATCCACGCGCCGACGTGGATATTGGTGCAGGGTTCGAAGAGGTCACGCTCGCTGATCCCGTAGGTGGCGAGTGTCGAAAGCCACACGGAATTGATCTGCATGAGGCCAATATCGTGTGAGCCGTTGGGGTTGCGGCCGATCGCGAGCGGGTTCAAGCCGGACTCGGTTCGCGCAATGGCGTGAAGCAGGGCGCTATTCACTTGGTAGCGCGTTGCAGCATCGTCCCAGCAGGCATGCGTGGGGACACTCGCCAATAGAACGAGTGCGAGGATCAGCCGCGTGTGCTGCCGTTGCCCCTGGCGCGTTGTCACATTGACCTCCCGTTTATCTCGCCTGCACCGCTCGACCAGAGGTGCAGTGCCACGTTGACGCAAATCGTAGCGGTGGCGGGTGCCAATGTCCGCTCGAATCATGGCTTCGATGAAGCCACGTCATCGCTTGCGTTTGGTGCAAGAAGATGCTTGCAAATGAAGCACCCGATTCGGTCGCCAATCAGTGTGAAGCGCAATAGGCGATGGCGGAAAGCGAAGAAAACCGACGGGTAAAAACTGAGCAACGAGGAAGGGTTCTAGGTGGAAATGGCCGCCCGTGTGCTCATGTACGCCCGCGGCCGGAGCACAAGAAAAGGCGAAACGGTTTTGCGTGTCCGGGCATGAATGACCATGGCACGCTAGTCCCCGCGTTCGAAGACAAAAAGAGGGCAGGGCGCGTGTCAAGCCGAAACGTGGCTTCGATGAGGCCACGCTGACGATGGAAGCGACCCGTTGGACCGGTAATACTTGATTCAGCGTGACGAGACCGCAGTCGTTGAAGTGGTCCACGGACATGATTTCGACGGGCGCTGCGCGCCGCGCCTGCTCATCGCACCGTCGCAGTCCCAGCCGGAGACACTGGGCTGAGCGTGTGCCTTCATCGGAGAGATAAAATTGATCGGAAAGGTGCTCTTTCGGAGGAAGCAGGTCATCGAGCTACTGGCCGGGCAGCATGCCGTGCCGGCCGCGGTGCCTGAAGGGGAACTCCCGGTACTCACTTCCGACGTGCTCATCGAGCGCACCGGGACGAAGCCTCTTGTCGATGTGTTGCGCACGAAACTCGGTTTTCCTCCAGAGATGTTTGACGGGGCCGTACAACCGGTGATTGCGGCATTCGCCGAATTCGTGCAATTACTGCCGGCGACCGAGTCGCACCACCACGCCGAACCGGGCGGCCTATTCACTCACACAGTCGAGGTGGTCAATCTTGCGCTCGACCTCCGGCGCGGGCAGATTCTGCCGAGGGGCGCACCGCCCGAAGCGATCGGGGAACAGGCGCACCGGTGGACGTACGCGGTATTCGTTTCGGCACTGCTGCACGAAGTCGGCAAGCCGATCGCCGATCTGCGCGTCGTCATACGCAAGGGCGCGACCTGCACCAAACAGTGGTCACCCCTTGCCGGGTCGATGCTCGCGAGCGGTGCGACCAGCTACCGGGTTGAATTTATTGAGCGCATCTCGGCGCGTTGCGAACTGCACGGGAAATTGCCGGTGCTGCTCCTCAATCGGTTCGTGCCCGAATCAATCCTGGGGTGGCTCTCTGCGGACGGCGCACTCGTTCGCGAGCTTCTCTCCCATCTCGCGGGAGACAGGGCAGGCGAGGAAGGCGTGCTCCACGAGTTGGTATCTCGCGCCGACGTGGAATCCTTGCGTAGAAACCTTTTAATCGGATCCAGGGTACGGTTCGAGACCGCGCGGGCTGTGCCCCTGAGTACCCAACTGACTGAACAAAGGCCAAAGGCGGATGACGAGCTTCGTCTCGACCAGCCTGATGCAAACGCGTCTGGCTCGGAAACAGGCGGTGCAAGCAGTACGGCGACGAGCATCGGAGCAGTGGCGCCTGCTACGGAGGCGGAGGAGTTCCTTGAGGCAGTCGAAGAACCGATGCAAGCTGGTACGGGGACAGCAAAACCGGCGATTCAAGAGTCACCGCGCATCGCACCCATGCTGAGCCCACCGGTCGAGCCGGCATCGATCGGTGCGGCGAAAGCGGTGAGGCCATCCGCCGGAGGGGCGCCCGAAGCCGCGCTGAGATTTATGGGCTGGGTTCAGCAGGGACTCGCGAGCGGTGAGCTGCGATTTAACGAATCCGGCGCGTTGGTTCATTTCGTGCCGGAGGGCATGTTCCTCGTCTCGCCGCGCATCTTCCGTGAATTTGCGAAGGTGCATGGTGAAGATGGCAGGGGGGCAGCCAAAACCGGGGACGAAACACAGTTAGGAAAGGGAGTTCAACGGCAACTGCTTCGGGCGGCATGGCACGTTCGCGCCGACAAGGGCGTCAATATCCTGACCTACCAGGTGGTCCGGGGAGGCCGAACAATATCGCAACTCTCGGGCGTGGTGATCGAGGAGCCCGTGCGGTTCGTGAATCCCGTGCCGCCTGCGAACCCGGTGCTCGCGCGTGCAGCCCCGAGCCCAAGGGAGTCGTCTTGAGCTATCCGCTTGAGGCGCGGCTGCGACCGGCCTACGAACTATGCTCGGCGGCGGTCGCCGCCGTGTGCGCCATCGCTGTAACCGTCACCCCAAGAACGTTCCTCCTTCCTCAAGGAGTGGCATGGGCGATGGGGGCGGTATGTTTCCTTTTAGCGGCGGTGCGGACTGTGCAGGGGTGTCTGGTTGTTCGGTACCGTTGGAATCTTCGACGCCAGCGCGAATACGTCGTGACTTCGGACGAGATTCCGTGGTCGGAAGAGCGGTTGTTTCTCGGGAAGGGATTCCGCTGGGATCAACGGCACACCCAGCGACTGCACGAAGCGAGACTACCGCTCAACCAGGATTTGCTAAGGCCTGGGATGGTCTCCCGCATACTGGGCTTTTTCCAGAATTCGCATTCTGCAATGGCTTCGGTAGGCGGCGATCCGGCTATCCATGGCGTTGAACCGATGGAATCCGATACCTGGATGGAAATCGGCGACCGGGTTGGGCACACACTGGTTCTCGGTACGACACGGGTCGGGAAGACCCGGCTTGCCGAGCTTCTCATCACCCAGGACATTCGCCGGGGTGAGGTGGTCATTGTGTTCGATCCGAAGGGCGACCTGGATCTGCTGCGGCGCGTGTATGCCGAAGCGAAAAGAGCAGGGCGGCTTGGCCAACTCTTCATGTTCCATCTGGGCCATCCCGAACTTTCGGCCCGGTACAACCCGGTAGGGAATTTTTCGCGTATCACGGAAGTGGCGACCAGGATCGCCGGCCAGCTTCCCTCAGAGGGCCAATCAGCCGCGTTCAAGGAGTTCGTCTGGCGATTCGTGAACGTCATGGCGCGCGCGCTGGTGGCGCTTGGCCGCAAGCCCGACTACGAGCAGATCAATCGCTACGCCTCGAACGTCGAACCGTTGCTCGTTGACTACTTCGAGCATTGGTTTGACCGCGAGCCGGCGGCGGCCGGCTGGCGCGAGGAATTGGAATCGATGGCGATCGACAAGAAGAGCCTCGCGAAGGGTCTGCAAACGCGAGGAGCCCGGGCTGTGACGCTGGTCGAGTACGCGCGGCGAAAGAAACTCTACGACCCAATTGCGCATGCGCTTGCCTCGACGCTCAACTACGAAAAGAGCTACTTCGACAAGCTGGTCGCCTCGCTCCTTCCCCTCATGGAAAAACTTACGACCGGACGGACGGCCTCCCTCCTGTCGCCGGTGTATGACGATATGAACGACTGGCGACCGGTCTTTGATTGGACCTCGGTGATTAACCTGGGGGGGATTGTGTACATCGGGCTTGATGCCTTGTCCGACTACGAAGTTGCCGCGGCGGTGGGCAACTCCATGTTCGCGGATCTCACCAGTGTCGCGGGGAGTCTCTACAAGTTCGGGACGGGTCACGGACTTCCCGGCGAGATGAAGTCTCGCCGCATTGCGATTCACGCCGACGAGTTCAACGAACTGATCGGCGATGAGTTCATCCCGCTCCTCAACAAGGCGGGCGGGGCGGGCTTTCAGGTGACGGCGTACACGCAGACTTGGTCGGATGTCGAGGCGCGCATCGGTTCCAGGGCAAAAGCAGGGCAGATCGCGGGAAACTTCAACACCCTCATCATGCTTCGCGTCAAGGAGATGGCGACGGCGGAACTCCTGACCGATCAGCTCCCGGAAGTGCGCGTCGTGTCGACCGTGGTGGCATCGTCGGTCACCGATACCAACGATCCGGCAGACTTTGCCGACTTCGCAAGTCGGAACGAAGATCGGATACTGACCGAAAGCGCGCCGATGCTTGCGCCAAGCGATCTGGTCCAACTACCCAAAGGGCAGGCCTTCGCAATGATTCATGGTGGTTTGCTCTACAAGATCCGGATGCCGCTACCGGACGGAAGCCACGACCCGATGATGCCAGAGAGTATCGCGGCGATCGGCCGCGAGCTGAAGAGCCTCGCCGGTTTTGATAGCCACCGGAAATCGGCGGCGGTGACCGCAGAAGGGAAGGGCATTGGCTTCTAGGAACGCGTCATTTCACGAGCACGGAATTGCGGGGGCGCTGTTCGCGCCGCTGAAATGGTCCTTCGGTGGGCTATTGGTGTTGCTCACATTGATACTCGCCGCGTGGATCATCGATTGGGTTTTTGTGTTCAAGGTGTGGCCAGATGGATTCGAACGGTTGCAGAGCCTCCTCGACGAGGACCTGGCCCGTGCCGCGCGGCTTTGGGACTCATATAGCGAGTTCCGACGCTTTGCCGCGGCGACGGCGAACTTTCTGTATGCGATGTTCTTCAAGGTGACGGGAATTCATGAGATGGGCGCGCGCTTTGCCGACGGCGCGGCGCTCTCCATTCCCGATACGGTCGTTCGGAATACGTACATCGCGAACTTCGAGGCAATCCAGGTGGCGATGGTCGGGACGCAATTGTTCGGTGTACGGTTAGCGGCCCTGGCAATGGCCATGCCGATGTTTGCGCTGGTCTACTGCGTGGCGGCGGTAGATGGGCTAGCGCAACGAGCCGTCCGCCGCGCGTGTGGAGGACGTGAATCGGCAAGTCTCTACCATCGTGCCAAGTATTTGCAGGTCGTGCTCCTCGTCGCGAGCGGCGCGGCAAGCCTTCTTCCACCCGTCTCAATCGATCTGCGATGGACATGGGTGTCCACTGCCATCGTTCTCGCAATCCTGCCACGGGTGCAGTGGGCCTACTACAAGAAGCATCTCTGACCGGTATGCACGAAGTCGAACGCGCTAAAATGTGACGAGACTCAGGAGTATTCCATCAGTAGACCGTTGCCAATAGATGAAGCTATGGCCTGTGGGATACGGCGGCGGAATGCGATTATGTCGACGTCGGAGTGATCCCCAGTCCACCGCCAATGATTTTCCATTGCAGTTTCAGTTTCTCGAATTGGCGGGACCTTAGGGACGCGTTGCTCTTTTGCAATGTGCGTCTATCACTCTTAAAGCAGTGAAACCAAAAGAACCCGATTTTGAGCCACAGACCTCGAGAGAGCACCTCAGGAAGCGACGGCTGGAACTGAGGCTGACCCAGAAGCAGGCAGCGGAGCGGCTAGGCGTCAACCCCTGGACGGTCCCAAACTACGTGGCGAGCGACAATTATTTTGACGGCAGCCCGAGCCGCTGTTCGCGCGCTTCGACTACGAAATCCTGCAGGGCGACGCGGCGGAGCCGATCGACAAGTTCTACAGCAATTTCGCCAAGCAGGCTTACGTCGAGGTCGATACCGTCAGCACCATCCGCCGGCTGGCGCTAGAACAGATTGTGGAAGGCTGAGTCGCACCACGCCCGATCACACGCAGGTTTGGAATTGATGCCGCGCCGGACCGCGGTCAAACCGTGAATTTCACGACCCGATTGCGGCCCTGCTCCTTGGCGAGGTACATGGCGCGATCGGCGCGCGTCTGGACGCCGTCGACGCTGCGGCCGTCGTCGGGGTAGCTCGCGAGCCCGATGCTGACGCTGGTCTCGATCCGCTTGCCTTCGAACTCAAGCGGGGCGGTGGCTACCGCTTTGACAATCCGCTGCGCGACCTCGATCGCCCGGTCAGGCGCGGTTTCCGGCAGCAGCGCCACGAATTCGTCTCCGCCATAGCGCGCCAGCAGGTCGGTATGGCGCAACTCGGTCTCGATGCATTTCGCCACCATTTTCAGCAGACGGTTCCCGGCCTCGTGGCCGTAACGGTCGTTGACCGCCTTGAGATTGTCCGAGTCGACCATCAGCATGCTGACCGGACGGTTGTAGCGCATGGCCTGACCGAACAAGCGATCGGCGATGATGCTGAATCCGCGCATGTTGTGCAGGCCGGTGAGATCGTCCGTTTCCGACAGCAGCCGGGCTCGGTTCAGGCCGAAACGGATGTCGGCGGAAAACATGGTGGTGATATAGGCGACGAGGAGCATCGGTGCAAGCTGAGCTATCAGGCCGCCGATGTAGGCGAGCGACAACAGTTCGCCCGAGCGGGAGTTTCCCCCGAGCAGGACGAAGCAGGCGGCGATCAGAGCCATCTCCAGCATCGTAGTGAGTTTGCCCAGCGCGAGTGCGCTGGTGATGATGACGAGCAGATAGGCGTTGACCAGGGGGCTTGCGAGTTTTCCCGTGTACCACAGCACCCAGGTGATGAACACCACCATCACAAAGGTTTCGATGGCAATTTTCCAGCGCGATTCCGCTTTGTAGAAATTGGCGTAGCGAAAGCCGAGGACGAACGCGGCGAAGAAGAAAAGTCCCGCCGAAATGGCGGCTTGGTCCTCGGCGGCGGGCCCGCCGAACACCTGGTACAGTAGCACTAGGATCAGGAGCAACCACTCGATTTCGGCGACGGTGCGCGAAATTCCCCGCAGTTCCTCCTGCTCTATGCTCAGTATTTCAGCGGGCTTCGAGTACACGAGCTTCCTTTTCTCGCGACCAGGCTGAGTCGGTGGTGATTGCGCTGACATGCACAAGGCGGCGGGATGGCAGTGATTTCAATAAAACCGACCGGGCTTCGCCAAATCTGCGCGAGCGTTGATGTCATGCGTTATGGGCATCATATCTATGGGTGCTCTGATGAAATACTTGAACGCCGCATGTCAAGGTACTTCGGAATCAATTATTACGGCCACTAATTCAAGGATTTCCGCTCTTGATTTCCTCGCCGATTGAGTATGCGTCTCTCTATCTTTCCTGCGCTTCCTGCATAGGCACCTTGGCCGCTTCGACCGTCTTTGCTACAGATTCTTCCGCGGCCTGTGCGCTTGCGCCGACTGCCAAAGCCGACGGGAACAACCATGCTTGCAGTTTCATTATGGCTTCTTCTTGCGGCTGCGGAACAGGGTGTGCTGGCCCTTACCGGAGCTACCCTACAGGCGCTTGAAAGGATCAGCTTCCAAGAAAGGATAGTCGGTGTAGCCATGCTCGCCGCCGCCGTAGAACGTCGCGGGGTCGGCTTTGTTGAGTGGTGCCCATCTCGCGTAGCGCTCCGGCAAGTCGGGGTTTGCCAAGAACAGCACACCGAATGCGATCATGTCGGCGAAACCCGCAACCAGCGCGGCATTGCCGCGCGCCAAATCGTAGCCGCTATTGGTGATATATACGCCGCGCCATATTTCGCGCAGCGTAGCGAGGTCGAATGCGGGGCCGGCGGCGCCGGGCGAGTCCTTGCCCATTTCGGTAACGTGCAGGTAGGCAAGCCCGAATTGGTTGATCCGTTCGACAACATAAGCGAAGATCGCTTCGGGTTGGGAATCGCGCATGTCATTGAAGGGCTGCAAAGGCGACAGGCGGATGCCCACCCGATCCGCCCCCCACTCACTGCACACCGCCTCAATCACCTCAAGTATCAGTCGCGCGCGGTTGGCAAACGAGCCGCCGTAGGCATCGCTGCGCTGGTTGGAACCGTCGCGTAAAAACTGGTCGAGCAAATAGCCGTTGGCGCCGTGGATTTCCACGCCGTCGAAACCGGCTTCCAAGGCATGGCGCGCCGCACTGCGGTATTGCTCGATGACGCCCGGAACCTCATCCAGCGTGAGTGCGTGCGGAGTGGCGAAGGGTTTCATTCCTTCCGGCGTGAACACCTTGCCCTTGGGGGCGATGGCAGAAGGCGCTACAGGCAGCATGCCGCCGGGCAGAAGCGACGGATGCGAGATTCGTCCGCAATGCCACAGCTGCAGGAAAATCCTGCCGCCTTTGGCGTGCACCGCTTCGGTGACCTTACTCCATCCGGCCACCTGTTCCGGACTGTGGATCCCCGGCGTCGCGGGATAGCCCACCGCTTCCGCGGCGATCTGCGAACCTTCGGTGATGATCAATCCGGCGCTGGCGCGCTGCTTGTAATATTCCGCATTCATCGGCTGCGGCACATTGCCGGGACCGGCGCGGTTGCGCGTCATCGGCGCCATCACTATGCGGTTTTTCAACGCGTAGGGGCCAAGCTGGATCGGCGAGAAAACCTTGATGCTCGAACTGGGTGTCTGGCTCATGTTTCCCCTCCCTGTTCCAATTGGACGATTGGATGGCAAGTCCGCAATCAGCTGGGGCACCCATTGCTCGTTTCCTGCCCGCCGCCCAGCGCCTTGTAACGCTGCGCGGCGGTGGCGAGCAACGCGCAGCTACACCGCGCTCTTTACTCGGCGCCGCCGCCCAGTACCGCGTAGAGTCTCACCTGGTTGGCAAGTTTGGCCAGGCGCAGCGCGACAAAGCCCTGTTGCGCGGCAAAGTGGGATCGTTGCGCATCCAGGACGCCCAGGTAACTGTCGATCCCCTTTGTATAGCGCTTCATGGACAAACCATAGGTGTCGGCAGCGGCAGCGACCAGGGATTGCTGTGCCGCGACCTGCTCGTCTATCGTGCCCTGCACGGCGAGGGCATCGGCCACCTCCCTGAAGGCCGTCTGGATCGTCTTCTCATACTGGGTCAGGACGATTTTCTGATCGGTCTCGCTGACCCGCAGCGCGGCCCAGACACGGGCGTCGAATATCGGCATGACGAACTGCGGTATGAAGGCCCAGGTGCCCGTCCCCGAATCGAAAAGGCCAGAGAGCTGGTTGCTCGCGGTACCGATGGAGGTGGTCAGCGAAATGCGCGGGAACAGGGCCGCCCGGGCCGCGCCGATCGAAGCGTAGGCGCCCTTGAGGCGATGTTCCGCGGCCATAATGTCTGGCCGGTGCAAAAGTACCTCGGAGGATAGGCTCGCAGAAATCTCCCTGGGCGAACCTACGCGGTCCAGGTCAACCGGTAACCATTCCTCCGGTACCGGGGAACCGGCCAGAAGGTTGAGGGCGTTTTGATCCTGCGCCACCAATTGCGTGAAGCGGGCGACATCGCCGCGCGCCGTATCCAGTGGAATTTGCGCCCGCTTCAGATCAAGTTCGGTGGCGAGTCCGACGTCGTAACGCTTTTTGACCAAGCCGTATGACGCATACTGGGCTTCCAGGGTGGACTGGGACAGCTTGAAGTTTTCCCGATCGGCGGCGAGGGTCAGGTACACCCGGGCCACCTCGGCCACGAGGGCGATCCGGGCACCGCGCCGTGCCTCATCGGTGGCGAGATACTCTTGCAGCGCCTGATCCGAAAGGCTGCGGATGCGGCCGAAAAAATCGATTTCCCAGGCGGCGATGCCCAAATCCACACTGTACCGTTCCAGCGTCCTGGCACTCCCAGGTTGCATGAGATCAATCGATTGGCGCTGTTTGCCGCCACCGCCTTGGGCATTGACCGCAGGGTACAGCTCTGCCCGCTGGATGCCATACATCGCCCGCGCCCTTTCCACGTTCAGCGCGGCAAGCCGCAGATCCCGGTTGTTGTCGAGCGCCGTCTCGATGACTTTTTGCAGGCGTTCGTCGGCGAAGAATTCCCGCCATTTCAGATCGGCGGCCGCAGGAGCGTCCGGGGAGGTCTTGCCGTAGGCCGCACCGGCGGGCCAGCGGGCCGGCACCGGGGCCTCCGGCTTGAGGTATTTTGGAGCCAGGGAACAGCCGCCCAGAACGAGGCCGATGCCGGACAGCGCGATCAGCAATGATTTATTCATGGGCGTCTCCTCCCGGCACGGCTTCCACGGCCGGCGCCGCGCGCTGTTTGCGCATCCCCGAGGCCTTGTAGATCATCACGTAAAAGAGCGGCGCGAACACAACCACCAGCAAGGTGGAGGTCACCATCCCTCCCAGCACCGCGGTGCCGATGGCCATTTGCGCCCCCGATCCGGCCCCGCTCGCCAGAGCAAGCGGCAGAACGCCGAAACCGAAAGCAAGCGAGGTCATGACAATCGGACGCAGCCTCAATTTGGCCGCTTCCAGCGTCGCCTCGATCAAGCCCACCCCCGCCTCGACCCTGGCCTGGGCGAACTGGACGATCAGGATGGCGTTCTTGGTGGTCAGGCCCAAGGTGGTCAGCATGCCGATCTGGAAATAGACATCATTGGGCATCCCCTGCAGGGACGAAGCGATTACTCCGCCGATGATCCCCAGCGGTAGCGTCAGCAGAATCGCGATGGGAATGGGCCAGCTTTCATACAGCGCCGCTAGGCACAGGAAGACGACGAAAACGGAAAACGCGTACAGCAGAGGCGCCTGCGATCCGGCCATGCGCTCCTGGAACGAAAGCCCGGTCCAATCGTAGCCTATCCCCTGCGGCAGTTTCGCGGCGATCTCTTCCATGGCCTGCATCGCCTCGCCGGTGCTGTGCCCAGGCGAAGGTTCGCCCCAGATGTTTATGGACGAAAAGGCGTTGTAGCGCTCCAGCTTGGGCGAGCCCTGGGTCCAACGCCCCTGCGCAAAGGAAGAGAAAGGCACCATCTTCCCCTCCCGGTTGCGCACATGGAGTCTTTCCAGATCGTGCGGCAGCATGCGGTAGGGGGTATCGGCCTGCACAAAGACTCTTTTGACGCGTCCGGCCTGGATGAAATTGTTGACGAAGGCGCCGCCGAAGGCCGCCCCGATGGTGTTGTGAATGGCGCTGATCGGCACCCCCAGGGCGCCGGCTTTATCCCAATCCACGTCGATGTGGTATTCGGCCGTATCTTCCAGGCCATTGGGCCGGACCCGGATCAAGCGCGGGTCCTGGGCCGCCATGCCGAGAAGCTGGTTGCGCGCCGCTATCAGTTTTTCGTGTCCCAGGCCGCCACGGTCTTGCAACTGAAAGTCGAACCCCGTGGCATTGCCCAGCTCGATCACCGACGGCGGCGGGAAGGCGAACACCATGGCGCCTTTGATCTGTGAAAAGGCGCCCATGGCCCGGCCGGCGATGGCTTTGACCTTCAGGTCCGGCCGCTGGCGCAGGTTCCAGTCCTTGAGCTTGGCGAAGCCTATGCCCACGTTCTGCCCTTGGCCGCTAAAACTGACGCCTGCAACCGCCATGGAAGAATCCACCGCCTCTTTTTCATGTTCGAGAAAATAATCCCTGACCTGGTTCATGACCGCCTCGGTCTGCTCCAGCGTCGACCCCGAAGGGAGGATGGCCTGGACCAGCAGAATTCCCTGGTCTTCATCCGGGAGATAGGCGGTGGGCATGCGCATGAAAAGGAATCCCAATCCGGCCACGATCACGATATACACGACGACGTAACGCAGCTTGCGGGTAAGCGCGTGGCCGACCAGTTTTGCATACCAGTCCCGAGAGCGGAAAAAAGCGTGGTCGAACCACAGGAAGAACGGGCGCAGGAACCAGATTGCAGCCTCCGCCGGCTCGTGCCCCTTGGGCACCGGCTTGAGGAACGCGGCGCACAGCACCGGCGTCAGGATCAAGGCCACGACCACCGACAGCAGCATGGCCGCGGCGATAGTCACGGAGAACTGGCGGTAGATGACGCCGGTGGACCCGGCGAAGAACGCCATCGGGCCGAACACCGCCGCGAGCACCACACCGATGCCGATCAGGGCGCTGGTGATTTGGCCCATCGACTTGGCCGTGGCCTCCCGGGGAGAGAGCCCCTCCTCGCTCATTATCCGCTCGACGTTCTCCACCACCACGATAGCGTCGTCCACCAACAGGCCGATGGCCAGCACCATGGCGAACATGGTCAGCATGTTGATCGAGAACCCGAGCAATCCCAGGACGGCAAAGGTGCCGAGCAGCACCACCGGCACCGCGATGGTCGGGATCAGCGTGGCGCGGAAGTTCCCCATGAACAGCCACATGATCAGGAAGACCAGGATGACAGCCTCGGCCAGGGTCTTGACCACCTCGTCGATCGCCACCTTGGTGAAAGGGGTGGTATCGTAAGGGTAGATCACCTTCATGCCGGGGGGAAAGTACCGGCTCATCTCTTCCAGTTTATTCTTGACGTTATCGGCCGTCTCCAGCGCGTTGGCGCCTGCGGCCTGGCGGATGGCCAGGGCGGCGGCGGGCTTGCCGTTGTAATTGGCGAGGATGTCGTAACGCTCGGTTCCCAGTTCCGTCTTACCGATGTCCTTCATACGGACCACCGAGCCGTCCGGGTTGGTGCGCACGGGGATGGCGGCAAACTCCTCCGGAGTCTGGAGCAGATGCTGCACGATGATCGTGGCGTTCATGCGCTGCCCCACCATGGCCGGCGCCCCGCCGAGCTGTCCGGCGGAGACCTCGACGTTGTAGGCACTGAGCGCCAGGATGACATCGTCCATGGTCAGGCGGTAATTGGTCAGCTTGTCGGGGTCGACCCAGATCCGCATGGCGTACTGTGAACCGAAATTCTCGACCTCACCCACACCCCGCACCCGCGACAGGATCTTTTCCAGATTCGACTGGGCATAGTCCTGCAGGTCATGGCCGCTCATGCTGCCGTCTTCCGAGATCAGCCCGACGATAATCAAGTAGTTTCTGGTGGATTTGCTGACCTTGACGCCGGAGCGCTGCACCGCATCGGGCAGGCTGGCCATGGCGAGCTGGAGCTTGTTCTGCACCTTGGACCAGGCGATATTCGGATCGGTCCCAGGAGCGAAGGTGAGCTCGATGCGGGCGGCGCCGGACGAAGAGCTGGAGCCCGAGAGGTAGAGCATGTCGTCCAGACCGGTCATCTTCTGCTCGATGATCTGGGTGACCGTGTTTTCCACGGTCTCCGCCGAAGCGCCGGGGAAGAAGGCATCGATGGCGATGGAAGGCGGGGCGATGGGGGGATACTGTGCGATTGGCAGGTTGTGAATCGCCAGGGCGCCGGCCGCCATCATGGCGATGGCGATGACCCAGGCGAAGACCGGCCGTTTCAGGAAAAATAGGGATAGCATCACACGCCTCCGTTACTTGGGCTCGGCGGCGGGGCGGGGCGCATTTGCTGGTGCCGTTCCGCCTTCCTTGAAAGGCGTCGCCTTCACGGTCACCGGCGTGCCCGGCCGCAACATCTGCAGTATCTGCAGGCCCTCGACGATCACTTGGTCGCCGGGCGCGAGCCCTGCCGCAACGAGCCATTTGTCGCCGATCTCACGATCGAGCGTGAGCATGCGCAGTCCGGCTTTGCCTTCGGCGTCCACAATCATTGCAAAAGGTTCCCCTTTTGGATTGCGGGATACGCCCTGCTGGGGAACGAGGATGGCCTTCTCTTCGATCCCCTCCTTCACGACCACGCGGACGAACATCCCCGGGAGGAGCACTCCTTTGGGATTGGGAAAGACCGAACGCAGGATCACCGAACCGGTGGACGGGTCCACCGAGATATCACTGAACTGCAATATGCCTTCCGGGGGATAGGGCGTGCCGTCCTCCAGGATGAGCCTGACCTTGTTCTGCCCCGTTCCGTCGTTACGCAGGCGACCTCCCTCCAGGCGCTGTTTCAGGCGCAGCAATTCGGTGGTGGATTGGGGCACGTCCGCATAGATAGGATCCGTCTGTTGAATGGTTGCCAGCGCTGTGGGTTGATACGCGGTGACGATGGCGCCATCGGTCACACTGGATTTGCCGATGCGCCCTGAGATGGGCGCCGTGACCTTGGTGTACCCCAGACTGATGCGGGCCGTTTGGACCTGCGCCTTCCAAGACTCGATATCGGCCTGAATCTGTTTCAGCGCGGCGGCCGCATCGTCGTAGTCCTGCTGGCTTACCGCCTTGTCCGCGAGCAATTCATTGTAGCGCTCGGCGCGCGAGCGGATCGAAGCCAGATTGGCCTCGGACCGCCCAAGGGCGGCCTGTGCATTGTCGAGCGCTGCTTGAAATGGCGCGGAATCGATCTGGAAGAGCACCTGGCCGGCCTTGACCTCGGAGCCTTCGGTAAATAGGCGCTTCAATATCAGGCCGCTGACCTGGGGCCGGATCTCCGCGATACGGAAGGCAGACGTGCGCCCAGGCAGTTGGGTCGACAGCGTGACCTTTTGCGGCTGGATCGTCACGGTGGACACCTGTGGCGCGGGGCGGGCGGGCGGGGGCGGCTGGCGGTTGCAGCCCGCCAGCACAAGCACGCCCAACAGGGCTACGAGAGCCACGCTTCGGGATGTATTGACCGTTCTATCGAGGCGCATCGGATTTTCTCCAGATAGCATTGAATTTGAATGGACCGGGATCATGGCTGCTTCCCTTCCGGGGTGAAGGCCCGGAGAAAACCATCGACAATTGGTGGTCTCATTCTCCGTTCCCTATTTTGGGTAATTTGTGAAGGGTGGTCCGTCAGGTGGTTAACCTGATACTGGGGAGAGAGACCAAGTAGCTTGCGCCGGACCATTTATCGTTCCGGAGCGAAGGCCCGGAGAAAACAATCGACAATCTGGGCGAGCTTGGTTTGTTCCGCATCTAAAGCAGGACAAGCACTCCCGGATACGCAGAATAGCCGGCGCGTATGCTCGAAGCCGTAGAGCATGCCCATCAGCGTTTCGGCGGCAAACAGGGGATCGTCCCGGCGCAGATGGCCATCGCCCATGGCGCGGCCAAGGAAAACAGCGAGCCGACTGGCGGTCTGTCCGGGCCCTTTGTCGAAAAACGCCTGACCCAATGCCGGAAGACGCGGCACTTCGGCGCTCAGGGTGCGAAACATCGCAAGACCTTCGTCACCGAGTACCCGTTGCCGTAAGGCCGTGGCGAAGCGTAGCAGGCGCTCGCGAATGTCTCCTCCGCCACCGTCCAGAGAGACCAGGATGGTGTTTGCGTGGTTGCGGGCCACTTCGCTGAACAGATCTTCCTTGCAGGGGAAGTGGTTGTAGACGGTCTGCCTGGCCACGCCGGCGCGTTCCGCGATGTGGTCTATGCTGGCGCGGTAACCCTCTTCCATAAAGGCTTCTGCAGCAGCTTGGATCAGGCGTTGGCGGCTGTCGGCGAACGCAGTTCCGGCAGAATGATGGCTCATGGGATTCCTCGAGTCTTTGATTTGGATTAGACTGGACTGTATAGTACACGACAGTTGTGGTCTATGATGCCTGTTTTCTTCATTGGTTCATTGGTTCATTGTCCATCACAAGGTTTAAACCACCGGCTTTAGCCACAGTAACCTGAAATGATGTCCTGCCGGTTCTTCATCATGTTAGATACCTACCCCGCGAACGCGCGCGCACGTGGACGCTGATTTCGCTCGCGCAGCGGAAGCGAGCGCCGCGGTCCGGGCAGCGGGTTCGCCTGTCGATCGCGTCGTTCTTCGAACGCGGGCTCGCGCCCTGGCGTCGCTCCTGCTTGCGTTCGCGCTGGCATCGCCCGCCGGCGGCGCGCCGGAGCGTAGCGGCACGGGCGATGTCCGCGGTCTGTGGGTCGACCACAGGGAAGGCGACAAGCGGAAGGTGGCCGTTTGGATCGAGGATTGCGATGGCCTCCTGTGCGGGCGCGTCTACTGGCTGAAAAAGCCGCTGTCGGCCCGCGGCCGCCCCAAGCGTGACCGGCACAATCCCGACGCCGCGCTGCGCGATCGTCCCCTGTGCGGATTGAGGATTCTAAGCGGCTTTCGGCGCGTAACGGAGAGTACCTGGAGCACGGGCCAAATCTACAATGCCAACGACGGCCGGACCTTTAGCAGCACGATCAGCCTGGAGAACGACGGCTCGCTCAGAATTCGGGGTTACGTCGGCATATCACTGTTTGGCAAGACCGTGGAATGGGTGCGTCCGAAAGAGAATCTGGAGCGCTGCGGTTGAATCCGCGCTAGCGGTGGTTGACCGTCGCTTCCGGGGATGCGGAGGTTGGCCGCGCGCGGGCGATGTCGGTGGCCAGCGACGCCGTGCCGTCGTCCATGCGATAGACGCGATCCTCGTCAATGGGAGGCAAGCTACACTTCCGACGGCGTGAATATTTGCGGCGGACCACGTGGATAGACATTCCTTATCGATCCAGAGCCAAAACGTGTCACGCTGCCGGACGCTTGCTGCCACGGATCAGCACTGCCATGGCCAATGGCGGTAATGCGGCAGCGACACAGGCGGCCACGCCGGCGCCGATCAGGCCCAACGATGACGTGAGCGCAACGAACAGCGCCAGATAGATGCCTGCCGACACCGCGTACACGCGCAACACTTTGCCTGCGTGGCCGATTGCATATGCGGCAGAACGCAATGATGAGGCGGTAAGATCGAACGTGGCCGCCAACAGCATCAGCGTGAGTACCGGCGCTGCGGCAACGAACTTGTTGCCAATCAGCGTTGCCAGCAGATCGGCGCCGAAAAAATAGCCGGCCAACACGAACAACAGGCCAAACCCGCCACCGAGCAGGGCGGTACGATAGGCGATCAGGTCGAAGGCGGCGCTGCCCTGGTGCCAGCTTCGGGTCAAGTCGAGAAACACAACTTCGTGGATAAGCCCGGCCGGTTTGGACAGCAGGCTGGAAATCTCGCGCGCCAGCCGCAGCAGGCCCGCTTCGGCCGGCCCAAGCAGGTAGCCTGCCAGAACGGTGGAAAGGTGCTTGGGCACAAGATCCATGTTCGACTGCCAGTAGGTGACCCACAAGAAGTGGCGCAGCCCGGAAAACTCGGCGAGGCTTGCATCGCTGGCGCTCTCGCCGTCACGCGGACGGCCGGCGCGCCGGCGGTATTCACGCCGGCCACGCCAGCTCGCGTAAAGATTTTCGGTGGCATAGGCAATGGCCCAGATCGCCACGAACACCGGCAGCGGGCTGTCGAGCCACCAAGCAACGACCACTCCAAAAAAGCGAATGGTCGGGCCGATCGTCATCTGCCTTCCCAAGACGTCGAATTGATCAAATAGGCGCAGGATGCCCTTGGCGGTACCGTTGCCCGTGGTCAAAAGCACGAGACTGTATGCGCAGAGCAGGATCACATGGTCGCGATCCATGCCCATCAATGGCCCAATCAGCGGCGCCACGATCAGCGCCAAGGCAGTGGCCGTGAGGCTGGCACGGCGATCGACGCGGCGGCAGACTTTGATCAAACGCCGCAGTGTGCGGGTATCGCCGGCATCGTGTGCAGGCACGCCATAGCGTACCACCGCTTCAACGGACCGAAAATCGAGCAGGCCGCGCGTGAGCAGGGCATAGGCCTGAATCAGCACCACCATGCCGAACTCGGTTGGGCCGAGCACCCGCGCCATCAAGGTAGTGGCGCCGAGCGACATCACGGCGGCAACGCCACGGCCCCGAACCAGAAACCCGAAATTTCCCAGTACCCGGCGCATCGGGCTATGCGCATGCGGGTTGTCGTCAGATTCGCTCACGCGAACTTCCTCGGGGCACGGTCAAGCGCACGGCCATGCGTCCGGATTGCCGTGCTGCAGGGTGGTCTGCGTCCCTCGGATTTGCATCCGCAAGGGCGCGCGTCGGCGCTGAGATTCAGACTTTGCGCGCCCGCCACAGCAACGTTTTATGTCAGCGCCCGCAAATCGGCAAACGCCGCGCAAACGGCGGCGATTTGTTCGGGTGTGTGCGCGGCGCTGACGCTGCAGCGGATCAGCGAAACTCCGTTCGGTGTCGCCGGCGGGAGCATCAGGTTGACGTAGACACCGCGCTGCAGCAGGCTGTTCCAGAATTGCAGCGCCTCGATCCGGTCGCCGAGCACCACCGCGATCACCGGGCCAGGGGATGCGCCCAGCGTGTAACCCAGGGCCGTCAATCCGGCGTGCAAGCGCTCGAAATTCTCACGCAGGCGCGCTCTGAGCTCGCGCCCGTCTGCAAGAATGTGCAGCGCCTGCCGGGTCGAAGCGATCGTGGCGGGCGATGGCGACGCGGTAAATATGTACGGTCGACTCGAGTAGCGCACCAGGTCAAGCGCGGGGAGGTCGCTCACGCAGAAACCGCCGGCGCCTCCAAGGCTCTTGCTGAACGTGCCGACAATGAAGTCCGCATCCGCCAGAACGCCCAGTTCCTCGGCCAGCCCGCGACCGCGTTCGCCCAGCACTCCCAGCGAATGCGCCTCGTCCACCAGCAGATAGCCACCGAACTCGCGCTTGACGTCCACAATCTCCTTGAGCGGAGCACGATCGCCCAGCATGCTGTAGATGCCTTCCACCAGGATCAGCGTGTCCGCCGCGCGCGCGCCGAGCCGACGCATGCGTTTCGCGAGGTCGGCCGCATTGTTGTGGCGAAAGCGGATGACCTCCGCCCCGCTCAGGCGGCAACCGTCGTAGATGCTGGCGTGGCAATCGGCATCGAGCAGCACGACGTCGTTCGGCCCGGTGAGTCCCGCCAGCATGCCGAGATTCGCCTGGTAACCCGTGGAGAACACAATGGCGTCGCGCATGCCGTAGAACGCCGCAAGTTCCTCCTCAAGCCTCCGGTGACCCGAATAGCTGCCGTTCGCCATGCGCGAGCCGGTCGTGCCGGTACCCTCGGCGTCGAGAGCCCTGTGCGCCGCGGCGATACACTCGGGATTGAAGGTCAGGCCGAGGTAGTTATTGGTGCCGGCAAGAATGGTGTGCCGTCCATGGATGATCCCCTCGGTCGGTGAGATGATGCGTTCGATCTCCACGCCGAATGGATCGATGCGGAGTGCTTCGAGTTCGCTCCGGGCCGCCGCCATGCCCTGAAACTTGTCGAATAGCCCCATCACCCTTCACGCGCAAGGATTTCGATCCGCAACGCCAGATCCTTGACGGTCTTCACGTCCGGAAGGATGTTCACTGGAATCGAGATATCGAATCGATCCTCGACGTGCAGCAACAGATTCATGACCTGAAGCGAGTCCAGGTTGAGATCGCCCAACAATTCGGTGTCCTCGTCGATTTCGACTCGCCCGTGGGTGAACGAAACCAACTCTCCGCAAATCTCCGCAAGGATTTGCGGGTACTCAAACGTGATATTCCCAGTCATCCTATCGATTTATCCTGTCTGTGAAAACCGGGTTTGAACGGGGTTGTGCCATCACCGACAAGTCGCCCGTCGACAAGCAGCATCGAAACCCCTTTCCCTGGCCCGGCTTTCATCCCGGGAGATGCTTGCCGTAGGCACGGACAAGCCCCAATTCAAGCCCGCAGGCCGGCCGCCAACCAGTGGCCAGCGTTAGAGCGCGATTATCGCACAACCAGTCCGGATGCATGATTTCGCGCAGCTTGCCCGGCGTCAGCATCGGGGCATAGCCGAACAACCGGGCGGCCGCGAAATTGGCCAGGGCTACGAGGTAGAGCAACGGCACGGGAATGGGCACGCGGCGCACCATGGCGCCTTCACGCAACGCGCGCCCGGCATGGGTCAGCACGGTGTCCCAAGAATATCCCCCGGGGCACCCGTCATCCAACTCGAAAGTCTGGCCGTAGCCGGCGTCGGCCTCCAGCCAGCGCAACACCGCCATCGCCAGATCGTCAACATAGATGAGAGAAAAACGTCTGTCGGTGCCAGCGGGAAGCGGTGCAAAACCTTTGGCGATGCAGCGAAACAGCGGCAGCAGTTCGCGATCCCCCGGTCCGTATACGGCAGGAGGTCGCAGCACCGTCCAGCGCATGTTTTCCGCTGCCGCCTTGACCGCGCATTCGCCGCGCCATTTGCTGGCAGCATAGTGGGAGAGTTGGGGCATGCGCGCCGCCAGAGAGGAAATCAGCAGGAATCGCGGCGCCCGGCTCAGGCTCGCAGCCGCCCGGGCGACGCGACCCGTCCCATCGGCATTGACCCGGTCGAAATCGGAGCGGCAGGCGCCACGCACGACCCCGGCACAGTGAATGACGGCATCCGTCCCGGCTACCAGCGCATTCAGCGCGCCCTGGTCTTCGAGATTCCCAGACAACCATTCCACGCCCGGCAAACGCGGCGGAATGCGTCCGGTCCGCGGGCGATAAAGGGCGCGCACATGCCATCCGGCGCCGGTCAGACGCGCAAGTAATGCCGCACCGATGAACCCGGTCGCTCCGGTCAGCGCAAGCCTGGATGGGGCGGTCAAGCGCTGAACGCCGGGATCGGGTGGGATTTCCGTTTGGAGGCCGGAGGCCAACGCGCGCCGCCGCTGCGGCAGCCTAACGTGATCGACCCGCCGACGCCATCGCCGGCAGGTTCCCCCGCTCGATGTCCGCGGGCTTGTCGAAGTCGACACGCGCAACATTGTTTTTTTGCTCGCGCCGCCGCAGGTAGTCTTCGCGCGCCGCCGCCCGTGACAGCTTGCCCGAAGACGTGCGCGGCAGCGTGTGTCGCGGCACGAGTTCGATCAGGCAGGTGATGCCCAGCTCTTCGTGAATTTCCCGACTCAGCCGCTGGGTCAGGAGGCGGCTCTTTGCCGGATCGCTGATATTGCATTGCACGACCACCACGGCGACCTCTTCGTCGTTCGGGCCAAGCACAAAAAACGCCGACGCGTCCATCGAACGCAATTCGGGCTGCCGGCCCGCGATGTGCTCGATGTCCTGCGGCCAGATATTGCGGCCGTTGATGATGATCATGTCCTTGTGCCGGCCGGTGACGGCAATGCTGCCGTCGACTAGGTAGCCGATGTCTCCCGTATCCAGCCAGCCGTCCGGCGAGAGCGCCTGTCGCGTTTGCTCCGGCTGGCCGAAATAACCAGACATGATGCTCGGCCCGCGCACCTTGATCCGGCCGACATGAAGATCGGGCAGCGCGTTTCCCTGGTCGTCGCAAATGGCCACCTCATGCCCCGGCAGCGGCGCGCCGCAGCGGACGAAACCGTTGACGCGGCCCGTCTGCGTGCGAGCCGGAATTACGCGCAGGTGCTGCGCGAGGTGATCGGCATCGATCCAGTCGACGACAACGCCCTGCCGCAGCGGCGAAAAGCTGATCGCCAGCGAACTTTCCGCCATGCCGTAGCACGGAACAAAGGCGCGGGGGTCGAAACCCGCCGGCGCCAGCAGCTTGGCAAAGCGGTCGGGGATCTCCACGCCTATGGGTTCGGCGCCGATGCCCGCGATGCGCCAGGCACTCAGGTCGTACTGCGCGACATCCTCGGGATGGATCCGGCGCGCGCACAATTCGTAACCGAATGGCGGGCTGAACGAGATGGTCGCCCGCGTGCCGGTCATCAATTCCAGCCAGCGCCGCGGGCGCATGGCGAAGTCACGCGTGTCGAGATAGCCGATCGAGCGTTGCGTGACCATGGGGGCCAGCATGAAGCCGACGAGCCCCATGTCATGGTAGAACGGCAGCCACGATACACAGCGATCATCCGGCTGGACGTCGAGGCCGTGCTTGACCACGCCGGCCAGGTTGCTAAGCACGGCTTTCTGCGTGATCATCACGCCCCGCGGAAAGCTGGTGCTCCCCGACGTGTATTGCAGATAAGCTGTTTCGGCGGGGCCGCTGCGCCGCAGTTCGACGTTATGTTCCGGCAATTCGTCGAACGCGGCAGGCGTTCCCTGAAAGACCAACCCGATGCCTTCGCTCGCCTCGCGCAGGAAGCCTAGGAATTCACTCGACGCCATCGCCACGGACGCCCCGCAGCCCTGCAACAGGCCGCGCAACCGGCGTACATAGGCCGCGTGGCCGCCGAGATTGACTGCCGCCGGCAGTGCCACGGGCACCAACCCCGCATACTGGCAGGCGAAAAAGAAACGCAGAAAGTCCGGATTGGTTTCCGCCACCACGGCGACTCGCGCGCCGCGCTCAAGGCCGAGACCTGTCAGGCGGCGAGCCAGGGCCAGGGCCTGCTCGCGCAGCGTTCGGTAGGGCAGCATTGCCCCGAGCTTGCCGTTGCCGGTGTAGAAGTTCGCGCCTGTTTCCCCCTGGGAAGCATAATCCAGCGCGTCGGCCAGGGTGGTGAAATCCGCACGACGCAGGGGCAGCGTGTTTTCCGTCGGGGTGGGCAACGGAGTGAATTCAGGAACCGGCATTCGATTCAATCTTGATCCTTGTAAAAACATGCCTTAGCGCGCGCTCGTTAACGATTCGCTTGGGAAATTTTGACACATTACATTTTGTTACAGCTTACAAACTTATTGATCTTATACATCATGCACTATACAGTCTAGTCTACTCTTAATCAATGACAGATATTTAAGACGGCGTTCACGTCAATAGTGGTTTGCCCGGATTGTGCGGTTGAAATTTTCACTGTCCGTTCGCAAGGATTTGGGGGGGATGCCGGGACGAGGAGTTGGATGCCGAAGCGAATGTTGAGCAGTCCGGAGCGTGCAAGCGGGGTGAATCCCACCCCGGGCGGGCATGCTCCGCTGCGCATCGTTCCGCTCGCCGGAAACGCGGACTTGGACCGGTTCATCCGCATTCCCGATAGCGTTCTTGCGTCCGACCCGGCCTGGATCCAGCCGCTGCGGATCGAGCGGCGCATGCATCTTTCGGCCCGGAGCAATCCGTATTTCCAGCACGCTCGATGGCAGGCGTGGATCGCCTGGCGCGGGCAGCGTGCGGTGGGGCGGATCAGCGCCCAGATCGACGCGCTGCATCTGGAGCGGTATCGCGACGCGACCGGTTTTTTTGGGATGCTGGACGCCGAGGATCTGGAAGAAACCTTCAGCGCCCTGCTTGGGACCGCGGAGCAATGGTTGCGGGATCAGGGCATGCGGCGCGTGCGCGGACCGTTCAACCTGTCGATCAACTCAGAAATGGGGCTGCTGGTAGATGGTTTCGACACGCCCCCCATGCTCATGATGGGACACGCGCGGCCCTATTACGGCGGGCATCTCGAACAATGCGGGTACCGGAAGGCAAAGGATACGCTGGCGTACAGGGTCGCTCCGGATTTTCCGGCGCCGCCGGTAATGCAACGGCTGGCAATACAGGCCGCTAAACGCGCAAGCGTGCGGCAGATCAATCCGAAATGCTTTGACGACGAAATGTCTCTTTTGCGCGACATCTTCAACGATGCCTGGTCGGAAAACTGGGGCTTCGTGCCCTTTACCGCCGCCGAGTTTCGCGACCTGGGCCATGCACTCCGGTTCCTGTCAGTGCCGGATCTGATACAGATCGCCGAAGTGGATGGAGAAGCCGCTGCCTTTATCGTTGCGGTTCCCAACGTCAATGAAGCCATCCGCGGGCTTGGCGGCAAACTGTTCCCGACCGGCTGGCTGAAACTCTTGTGGCGCCTCAGGGTTCGCCATCCCGGGAGTGCCCGCGTTCCGTTGATGGGCGTCCGCCGCAAGTTTCAGCACACCCGCCTCGGCCCGGGACTCGCTTTTCTGGTCATCGATGCAGTGCGAGCGCAATTGCACCACCGCGGCGTGAAGGACGTCGAGTTATCCTGGATACTGGAAGATAATGACGGCATGCGCAGCATCATTGAGTTGATCGGCGGTCGCGCATACAAACGCTACCGCGTCTACGAACGGCAATTGTAGTGAACGCACAGCCGCCAGCGTTCAACGCCATCGTGCTGGCCGCCGATCGGGGCCGCGATGACCCGGTGGCGGCTGCGGCCCGGGTTCCAGCCAAGTGTCTGACACCCATTTCCGGGACGCCGATGCTGGCTCGGGTGCTGCGGGCGCTGGCGCAAAGCCAACGGGTGACTACCATTCTGCTGTGCGGTCCCAAGGCGGAAATCCTGGACGGATCGCCGGAACTGCGCCAACTGCTGTCGGACGGAACCGTCCAGTGGATCGAGCATCGGGCCACACCCAGCCGCAGCGCCACCGCGGCGCTGGAAGCATTGCCCGCAGACCGGCCGGTGCTGCTGACCACCGGCGACCACGCCTTGCTGAGTCCGGACATGGTGCGGCATTTCCTCGACCGGGCCGGCGCCAGCGGCTGCGACGTCGCCTTTGCGCTGGCGCCGCATGAACTGGTGCAAACCGCCTATCCCCGATCGCGGCGCACGGTGCTGAAATTCAGCGACGGGAACTTTTGCGGCTGCAACCTGTTTGCGTTTCTCTCGCCGCGCGGCCGCGGGATGGCGCAACTGTGGCAGCAGGTGGAGGACCGCCGCAAGACGCCGATTCGCGTCATCGGCCTGGTCGGCTGGCGCGCGATGGCCCTCTATGCGCTGGGCCGGCTGAGCCTGGAGGGCGCACTGCGCCGCTTGTCGCGCAAGACGGGTATGCGCATCAGCGCGGTAACGATGCCGTTCGCGGAGGCGGCGATCGACGTCGACAGCGTGGAAGATCTGGATCTGGTGAGAAATGTCGTCGCGCGGGCGGGCTGAACAGGCTTGCTCAGGCGCATGCGGAGCGCCGCTCGCCTGCGGCCGGCCACCCGGCGACCTGCCGGGAGGCGCGTTCAAGATCGGCCGGGCAGTCCACCTCCGTCCAGCCCAGTCCCTGGATCGACTGCGTCCAAACCACGCCGCGATTGGCCAGTTCGTCGATCAGCGACAAATACCACTGCTTGAGCGCCTGCGGATTGCGCAGGGCCCGTTCGAGGGTTTCGCGGAAAAGCCGCGGGCCCTCGCCCCGGAACGTCATCATGCCGATCGATTCCGCGTCGACCCGATCGAGCGGCAGCTTCTTCCCGACATGCACCAGCCGCTCGCCGTCGCGAATCACCTTCATGTCGTCGTCGTCGTAGTGATCCTTGCAGTCGACGGCGAGCGTGACCGGGCGCTGCGGCGCCGCGAGCAGCCGTTCCAGCACCGCCATTTCGAACAGCGTGTCGCCGTTCAGCAGCAGAAAATCTTCCTGCATCTCGATGCGGGCGACCCAGCAGCTCACGAGGTTGTCGGTGGAGGCGAAGAACGGGTTGTACAAGGTACGGATCCGGTGCGGACCGTACAGTTCGGCGAGCCGCGCCTCGAGCTGATCGGCGCCGAAACCGACGACCACCGTGATGTCCTCGATGCCGCACCGTGCCAGGGTGTCGATCTGCCATCCGATCAGCGGCCGCCCTTGCACCGTAAGCATGCATTTCGGGACGCGTTCGGTAAACGGCAGCAATCTGCGGCCCTGACCGGCGCTCAAAATAATCGTTTTCACCTTTGGTTCACCTCGTTTCACGACCGATTCGGGCGGAGCAGGCCTTTCGGCAAGCTGCGCATGCGGATTCTACTTTACAATGGACGAATAATTTGCTCCGGACGGCGAGCAATTGGTCGAAACGCAAGGAAAGCTTCACTACCTCCCACTATGCCATGACTGATCCCATGACCTCAAACTTCGCCACCCCCCCGCTGCCGGGCGGACCTGCGGCAGGCTCGGGGCATCGGTTGCGCAAGAGTCGGATAGTGGCGGTCGCCATTCTCGGTCTGGCGGTGGTTGCTGGCACGGTCTGGTACGCCGGTTCCCGTCCGGCCGACTCCGCGAACACGGCCAGTCCTGGTGTAGCGGTCGAACGGGGCGGCCGCGCCGATCCTTCGCTTCGCGCGACTCCCGTCGTCGCCGCTCCCGTGCGCCAGGGCAGGCTCGACGTCTACCTATTCGCGCTCGGTACCGTGACGCCGCTCAACACCGTCATGGTCCGCGCGCGCGTGGATGGCCAGCTCATGCGCCTTGCGTTCGAGGAGGGCCAGATGGTTCGGGCGGGCGACCTCCTGGCCCAAATCGACCCCCGGCCGTTCGAGGTGCAACTCACGCTTGCCGCCGGGCAACTGGCGCGCGACCAGGCGCTGCTCAAGAATGCGCGGATCGATCTCGAACGCTATCGCACGCTGCTTGCGCAGGATTCGATTTCCGGTCAACAGGTCGATACCCAGGAGTCACTGGTGCACCAGTACGAGGCCGCAGTGCAGGCCGATCAGGGCGGAATCGACAATGCAAAACTCCAGCTCACGCACGCCCGGGTCATAGCCCCGATCAGCGGCCGCGTGGGTCTGCGCCAAGTGGACCCGGGCAACATCGTGCGCGCGTCCGACGCCAACGGCATCGTGTTGATCACGCAACTGCAGCCGATCGGCGTCGTGTTCCCGATTCCGGAGGATGCCTTGCCGCGCGTGATGAAACGGCTGCGCGCCGGCGCTCGCATCCCGGTCGACGCTTTCGACCGCGCCCTGAAGGAAAAGCTCGGCAGCGGCCGGTTGCTGACCGCGGACAACCAGATCGACACGGCAACGGGCACCATCAAGCTCAAGGCTGAATTCCCCAATACCGACGGCGCGCTCTTCGCCAATCAGTTCGTCAACGTGAGGATGCCCGTCGAGACGCGGCCCAACGCGACGCTGGCGCCGACGGCGGCGATCCAGCGTGGCGCGACGGGAACCTTCGTTTATGTCGTCAAGGACGACCAGACGGTCGCGATGACCCCGGTGAAAGTCGGACCCGTGCAAGGCGAGATCACTGCGATCGACGGCGGGGTCTCCGCCGGCGCGATGGTCGTGGTCGACGGCGCCGACAGGATTCGCGAGGGAGGGAAGGTCAAGCTCGTCGTACACGATACGCCGGTCCCGCCGGCGACCGGTGCCGGACCGCGCAGCGACAAGGAGGGCAACGAGCGGCCGCCGGGGGCGCAAGACCCGCGCGCCCGGGGCGGCGCCTGAGCGCTCGGGCAGCCGCGGCGCCAGCCATGAATCCTTCGCGTCCGTTCATCCTCCGGCCCGTGGCGACCTCGCTGTTGATGGTCGCCCTCCTGCTTGCGGGCATCGTCGCCTATCTCGTGCTGCCGGTGTCCGCGCTGCCCAGGTTCGATTACCCGACCATCCAGGTGGTGACGTTGTACCCGGGTGCGAGTCCGGAGGTCATCACATCGTCCGTTACCGCGCCGCTCGAACGCCAGTTCGGGCAGATGCCGGGCTTGAAGCAGATGTCGTCGACGAGCTCGGGCGGGGCCTCGGCCATCACTCTGCAATTCAGCCTCGAGCTGCCGCTCGACGTGGCGGAGCAGGAAGTGCAGGCCGCGATCAATGCCGCGGGCACCTACCTGCCGGCAGACCTGCCGCAGTCGCCGATCTACAACAAGATCAACCCTGCCGACACGCCGATCGTGACTCTGGCCTTGAGCTCGCGCGCCTTGCCACTGCCGGAAATCCAGCGCCTGGCCGACACCCGATTTGCGGCCAAGATATCGCAGTTATCCGGCGTCGGTCTTGTCAGTATCGGCGGCGGACAGCGGCCGGCCGTCCGCATCCAGGCCAATCCGACGGCTCTCGCCGCCTACAACCTTTCGCTTGAGGACTTGCGCATCGCGATCGGCAATGCCAATTCGAACCAGGCCAGGGGCAGCTTCGACGGGCCCACGCGGGCCTCGACCATCGACGCCAACAACCAGCTCAAGTCGGCCGACGAATTCAAGACCATGATCGTCGCCTATCGCAACGGTGCGGCGGTGCGCTTGGTCGACGTGGCCGAAGTCGTCGACGGGGCCGAGAATTCGCGCCTCGCGGCGTGGGCCAACGAGTCGGCGGCGATCATCGTCAATATCCAGCGCCAGCCCGGCGCCAACGTCATCGACGTGGTCGACCGCATCAAGCGGGTGCTGCCGCAATTGAAGGCGTCGCTGCCCGCCGCGGTCGACGTCGCGATGCTGACCGACCGCACCGAAACCATACGTGCGTCGGTGCGCGACGTGCAGTTCGAACTGCTGCTCGCCGTGGCACTCGTGGTGATGGTCATCTTCCTGTTCCTGCGCAATGTGCCGGCCACGGTCATTCCGAGCGTGGCGGTGCCGCTGTCGCTCATCGGCACGTTCGCGGTGATGTATCTCGCCGACTTCTCGATCAACAATCTCACCCTGATGGCCCTCACCATCGCCGCCGGCTTCGTGGTCGACGATGCCATCGTGATGATCGAGAACATCTCGCGCCACATCGAATCCGGCGAGCGGCCGCTGCAGGCGGCGCTCAAGGGCGCTGGGCAGATCGGCTTCACCATCGTTTCGCTGACACTGTCGCTCATCGCCGTGCTGATCCCGCTCCTATTCATGGGCGACGTGGTCGGGCGGCTGTTTCGCGAGTTCGCGATCACACTCGCCGTCGCCATCCTGATTTCGGCCGTGGTCTCGCTGACGCTGACGCCGATGATGTGCGCTCGGCTTTTGCGCCACGTGCCGGAGCGCGAGCAGGGACGCCTGTACCGCAAGACCGGTGAATGGTTCGACCGGGTGATCGCCCGCTATGCGCGCATGTTGACGTGGGTGCTCGAGCGCCAGGGGGCGACCCTGATCGTGGCGCTCGTCACGCTGGCGCTGACGATCGCGCTTTACATCGTGATTCCCAAGGGCTTCTTCCCCGTCCAGGACACGGGCGCAATCCAGGGTATTTCGGAAGCCTCGCCGACGATATCGTTCGCCGCGATGGCCGAGCGCCAGCAGGCGCTGGCGAAGGTGATACTGCGGGACCCCGCGGTGGAGAGCCTGTCTTCGTTCATCGGCGTCGACGGTAACAACCCGACATTGAACGGCGGCCGCTTCCTGATCAACCTGAAGCCCTTGTCGCAGCGCAACGGCAGCGCCGCCGATGTCATCCGGCGCCTGCGGGACAAACTTGACGAAGTCGAGGGCATCGCGCTTTACATGCAGCCGGTGCAGGACCTCACCATCGAGGACCGGGTGAGTCGCGCCCAGTACCAGTTTTCGGTGGAGGACGCGAATGTTGACGAACTGCGCGCATGGGTGCCGCGTCTCGTCGAGCGGCTGCGCCAGAACCGGCGGCTTGTGGACGTGGCGAGCGACCAGCAGGAGGGCGGACTGGAGGCGTACGTGGAAATCGACCGTGCCGCCGCGAGCCGCTTCGGCATCACGCCGGCCATGATCGACAACGCGCTCTACAACGCGTTTGGCCAGCGCTTCGTCTCCACCATTTTCACCCAGACCAACCAGTATCGCGTCGTGATCGAGGTCCTGCCCGAGTTCCGGAAGGGCATGAACGCACTCGACAACATCTATGTCACCGCGCCGAATGGCGGCGCCGCGTTCGCGCGGCCGCCAGGCGCGGCGTCGCCCGCACGCCCGGGTCAGGCGCACCAGATTCCGTTGTCGGCGCTTGCGAGGGTGACCGAGCGGGCCGCGCCGCTGGTGGTCAGTCGCGTTGGCCAGTTTCCGGCGGCCACGATTTCATTCAATCTGGCGCGCGGCGCATCGCTGGGCGACGCGGTTGACGCCGTCGAGGCCGCGAAGCGCGACATCGGCCTGCCGATCAGCGCGCAGGTGAAGCTCCAGGGTGCGGCGCTCGCCTTTCGCGCGTCGCTCGCGAACCAGTTGTGGCTGATCCTCGCTGCCATCGTCACGGTCTACATCGTTCTGGGCGTGCTCTACGAAAGCTACATTCACCCCATCACCATCCTGTCGACGCTTCCCTCGGCCGGGGTCGGCGCGCTGCTCGCCTTGCAGCTTTCCGGCAACGACCTCGGCGTGATGGCCATCATCGGCATCGTCCTGCTGATCGGCATCGTGAAGAAGAACGCGATCATGATGATCGACTTTGCAATCGACGCGGAGCGCGAACAGCGCATGGCGCCGCGGGATGCCATCTTCCAGGCGTGCCTGCTGCGCTTCCGCCCGATCATGATGACCACAATGGCGGCGCTGCTGAGTGCGCTGCCGCTGATGATCGGCTGGGGCGTGGGTTCGGAATTGCGCCATCCGCTCGGCATCACCATGTTCGGCGGCCTGATCGTCAGCCAGGTACTGACGCTGTTCACCACGCCGGTCATCTATCTCGCGTTCGACCGTCTGGAGCGCAGGATGGGCGCGCGGCGCGAACGTTTGCGGGCCGCGCGCGCCTCGCCGTCGAGCGGCGGTTTCCCATGAGGCGGGCGGCATGAACATCTCGGCGCCCTTCATCGATCGTCCGGTCGCGACCACGCTTATCACCATCGGCTTCACGCTGGCTGGCGCGGTCGCCTTCCTTCTGCTGCCGGTGTCGCCGCTGCCGCGGGTCGACATCCCGACCATCTCGGTTTCCGCCGCGCTGCCGGGCGCGAGCCCCGAGACGATGGCGGCAACGGTCGCCATGCCGATCGAGCGCTCGCTGGGCCGCATCGCGGGCATCACAGAGATGACTTCGACGAGCGCGCTCGGCTCGACGCGCATCGTGTTGCAGTTCGATCTCGACCGCGACATCAACGGCGCCGCGCGCGACGTGCAGGCGGCGCTCAACGCTGCCCGCAGCATGCTGCCGTCGGGCCTGCTCGGCAATCCCAGTTATCGCAAGGTCAATCCGGCCGACGCGCCGATCATGATTCTGGGGCTCACGTCGGACGCCATGACCCAGGGGCAGATGTACGACGCGGCGTCGACCGTCATCGCCCAGAAGCTGTCCCAACTGCAGGGCGTGGGCCAGGTTCAGGTCGGCGGCAGCTCGCTGCCCGCGGTGCGCGTCGAAGTCAATCCTCGGGCCCTCAACAAGTACGGCATCGGCTTCGATGACGTGCGCGCCGCGCTGGCGCAGGCGAACGCCAACCAGCCCAAGGGCACGGTCGAGGACGACGAACGCCATTGGCAGATCAACGCCAATGATCAAGCCACGACCGCCGCCGATTACCTTCCGTTGATCGTGGCCTACCGCAATGGCGCCGCAGTGGGGTTGACTGACGTGGCGGAAGTCGTCGATTCCGTCCAGGACTTGCGCAACGCGGGATCGGCCAACGGCAAGCCGTCGGTACTGGTGGTCGTCAGCCGCCAGGCGGACGCCAACATCATCGAGACGGTCGATCGCGTCACTGAGCTCCTGCCCGCGCTGCGCGCGTCGATACCGAGCGCGATCAACCTTTCGGTCATGATGGAGCGCACCACCACGATCCGCGCCTCGCTGCGCGATGCCGGAAAAGCGCTGGCGGTATCGGTGGCGCTGGTGGCGCTGGTGGCGCTCCTGTTCCTGCGCAACGGCCGTGCGGCGTTCATTCCGGGCGTCGCGGTGCCGGTGTCGCTGACCGCCACGTTCGGCGTGATGTATCTGTGCGGCTACAGCCTGGACAACCTGTCGCTGATGGCGCTCACCATTGCCACCGGATTCGTGGTCGACGACGCAATCGTGGTCGTCGAGAATGTGTCCCGCCACATCGAGAACGGCGTGCCGCCGGAGGCGGCGGCACGGATCGGGGCCGCGGAAGTCGGTTTCACGGTGCTGGCGATGACCCTATCGCTCGTCGCCGTTTTCATTCCCATGCTGCTCATGGGGGGCTTCGTCGGCCGTTTCTTCCAGGAGTTCGCGGTGACGCTGTCGGCGGCGATCCTGGTCTCGCTGGTGGTGTCGCTCACCACGACGCCCATGATGTGCGCCCGGCTGCTACTGCCGGCGAGGGAACGCCGGAAGAGCCGGTTCCACGGCTGGAGCGAGCGTGGTTTCGCGACGCTGCTCCGGGGTTACGAGCGGACTTTGGCCTGTGCCCTCGATCACGGTCCGCTCACCGTGTTGGTTCTAGTCGCAACGGTGGCCCTCAACGTCTATCTCTACGTGATCGTTCCCAAGGGCTTCTTCCCGCAACAGGACACGGGCCAGCTCACCGGCCGCATCCAGGCCGATGAGAGTATTTCCTTCCAGTTGATGCGGCAGAAGCTCGCCAGTTTCATCGACATCGTGCGCGCCGACCCCGACGTCAAGAGCGTCGTCGGTTTCACCGGCGGGGCGCAACGGAACACGGGGTCGGTCTTCGTCACGTTGAAGCCGCTCGCCGAGCGTGGCGAGAGCGCCGGCGAGATCGTGGCGCGGCTGCGCCCCCAGCTCGCGCAGGAGCCCGGCGCCAATCTTTTCCTTAACCCGGTTCAGGATATCCGCGTCGGCGGCCGTCAGAGCAGCGCGTTCTACCAGTATACGATCCAGGCCGACGACCTCGCCGATTTGTGGACCTGGGAGCCGCGCATACGCCAGGCGCTTTCGCGCCTGCCCGAACTCGTCGACGTCAACACCGACCAGCAGAACAAGGGGCTGCAGACCTCGCTCGTCGTCGATCGGGATGCCGCGGCGCGTCTCGGGGTGACGCCGAAGCTGATCGACGCCACGCTTAACAACGCCTTCGCCCAGCGCCAGGTCTCGACGATCTATTCGCCGCTCAACCAGTATCACGTGGTAATGGAAGCCGCGCCCGAGTTCTGGCAGTCGGCCGAGGCGTTGAACTACATGCACGTCAGCGTTCCGGGGGGCGTGCAGGTACCGTTCTCGATGTTCGCACGCTATGCGCCGACCGAAACGTCGCTCGTGGTCAATCACCACTCCCAATTCGTCGCCTCGACCATCTCGTTCGGCCTGGCGGGCGGGGTGTCGCTGTCGCAGGCGACTCGGGCGATCGAGACCGCCGTCGACCGTGTCGGGGTGCCGAACACGGTGCGCGGCAGCTTTCAGGGTTCCGCGCGCGCGTTTCGGGCCGCGCTTGCCACACAGCCGATCCTCATTCTCGCCGCGTTGCTCACCTTGTACATCGTCCTGGGCGTGCTGTACGAGAGCTTCATTCACCCGCTCACCATATTGTCGACGCTGCCGTCGGCGGGGTTGGGGGCGCTCGTTGCCCTGATGCTGTTCAGGACCGAGTTCAGCGTCATCGCGCTGATCGGCGTGATCATGCTGATCGGTATCGTCCAGAAGAATGCCATCATGATGATCGACTTCGCGCTCGCGACCGAACGCGGCAGGAAGCTAAGTTCGCGCGACGCCATCTTCGAGGCCTGCATCCTGCGGTTCCGGCCGATCCTGATGACGACCATGGCGGCGCTACTCGCCGCCGTTCCGCTTGCATTGGGCAGGGGCGACGGGGCGGAACTGCGCCAGCCGCTCGGCATAGCGATCGGCGGCGGCCTGATTCTGAGCCAGATCCTGACCCTTTACACCACGCCGATCGTGTATCTCTACCTCGACCGCTTCAGCCTGTGGGTGCGCGAGTTGCGACGCAGGCGCGAATACGGCGTCAACCCCGCGCGACGCGCGGCGGATTCCTCGCGATGAACGACGCAACCCGAACCCGGGCAATCCGCGCGCTGACCGTCGCCTTTGTCATGGCGGTCAATGCTTCGTGCACGGTGGTCGGGCCCGATTACGTGCGTCCGCGCGTCGACGTGCCGCCCGCCTACAAGGAGGCGGCGCCCGGAGGGAAGCCACCGCAGCCGCGCGGCGCGTCTGCACGCGGACGCTGGTGGGAAATCTACGGTGACAGCCGGCTCGACGCGCTGGTCGGGCAGGTCGAGGCCGCAAACCCGTCGATTCACGCCGCCGAAGCGCGCGTGCGGCAGGCGCAATCGCTCGCCGAGGCGGCCCGGGCGGCGCAATCCCCGACGCTGACCGCCGGGGGCACCAACGATCTCGGCCTGCTCGCGAACTGGGAGATCGACCTGTGGGGTCGCATCCGGCGCAGCGTCGAATCGAGTGATGCCGCCGCCCAGGCGAGCGCGGCCGACCTCGCGGCGGCGAAGCTGTCCCTGCAGGCGCAGTTGGTGCAGAGCTACTTCCTGCTGCGGGTGCAGGACGCCGAGATCCGCTTGTTGCAGAACACGGTCGCCGCCTACGAGAGATCGCTGCAGCTCACGCGCAACCAGTACGCGGTGGCCGTTGCCGCCCGGGCCGCGGTCGTGCAAGCGCAAGCTCAACTCGGCGCGGCGCAAGCGCAGATACCCGACGCACGCGTCGCGAGGGCGCAGCTCGAGCACGCCATTGCCGTGCTGATTGGCAAGGCGCCGGCCGACTTTTCCGTCGCTGTCGCGCCGATCGACGTGAATGTGCCGGCGGTGCCACCCGCGCTGCCCTCGGACTTGCTGGAGCGGCGCCCCGACATCGCCGCCGCCGAACGACGAATGGCGGCGGCCAGCGCGCAAATCGGCGTGGCCGAGGCGGCGTCCTACCCTTCGGTCAAGCTCTTCGCCGGCGTGAGCATCCGCCACAGCGTCGGCGGCGCGAGGGTGGCTGTGCCGGTATTCGACGCCGGTTCGACCCGCGCGCAAAGCGCGAAAGCGGGGGCAGCCTACGACGAAGCCCTCGCCGACTACCGCCAGACGGTCCTGAACGGGTTGCGCGAGGTCGAAGACAACTTGGCCGCGCTGCAATTGCTCGACGAGGCCGCCGCGGCGCAGGCCGTGGCGGTGAGGGCGGCGCGCGAATCGATGATGATCACGAACAACCAGTACCGGGCGGGCATCGTCAACTACCTGTCGCTGGTCGTGGCGCAGGCCGCCGCGCTCGTCAGCGAACGCGCCGCGCTAGGCATCCTCCGCCGCCGTCTCGTCGCAAGCGCAACGTTGATCAAGGCATTGGGCGGCGGCTGGGAGGCCGAAGCGCCAAAGGCGGCGAAGGACTAGCGCGTCAAGGCGGCTATCGCGACCGTCCGCGGCGATCTCCGGCGGACCACGGGGGAAGGACGGCTACCCGAGTGGAGCCGGCCTCTCCCCGTGCAAGAAGGCCGCAATGGCATCGGCACCGCGTTGCGCCGCGGTGCGGGCCGGATCCCGATGGAACGTCTGCGCGAATCCTTCCTGTTGCGCGGGCAGGAACCTCGCATGGTTCGCGACCGCGTCGGCCAGCATTGGACCAAGGTCGCGCGCCACATCGGTAACCACCGGTCCAAAACGCCAATGCGCGTAATGCATGTCTGTCTCCCAGTCAACGCCGTGAGCATTGAGAAAGACACACGGCCGGGGTTCGATCAGGAATTCGTAGACTTGGCTGCTGACGTCGCCAAGGTAGATGTCGGCGGCTGTGAGGTAGGTCATATCCGCCAGCGCGGCGCTATCCGTGTCGATCAGGATATTCCGGGCGCGGCGGTACTTGTCGGGCAGCGTAGCGCCGTGACGCCAGCGCCGTTTGAAGAGAACGAGGTGGGGCGCGAAGATGAGGTTGTACGATGGGTAGGCGACGAAGAAATCCAGAACGGAACGTCCCATGCGGGCCCACGATCCGATGCGCTGATCGAAGTGCGGATTGTAGACGACGACCGGGTTGTCATTGTCGAAAAAGCGGCGTCGGATCGGATTGAAGGCCCGCACCGCCTCGAACTTCGGCCATCCGGCGATGACGTACTGGCCCGGGCGCAGATAGCCCAGCTTGCTGAACCGGTCGGCATACTTGCGGCCGGGAAGCAGCACGAAGTCGAACAACGCCATGGTGGCGTCGGATGTGCCCTTGCGGTCACCGGCGCCGTGTCGCGTGTGGATAAGCTTGAGCTTCGACAGGTGGTGCGTTGTGCGCAACCGCCGGCAATGCCGTTCCGGCGCAACCAACGCGTCCAGGCCCGCGAAGAAGCCGAGGTTGTCGGCCAGGATACGATTCTTGCGTGCGAACGCAAATTTGGAGATGAGGGGATCGAGCAGGCCGTACCACCACGCCGGGCGCAACCGGAGCAGGATGCAACGATGACCCGGATAGAGATCTCCGATCTTCGCGGCGCTGGCGAGCTCCGCGTCGCTCGACGCGGCGATCGTCACCTCGATTTCGGGATGACGGCGCGACAACTCGAAAGCGTAGGGTGCCGCGTGCGGCACTTGGTGCGTCGCGTAATGATTGAAAAGAAAGCCCACCCGCGTCACGCATCGTTCCTTCCAGCGCCATTCGTCCGTTGCTTCGATCGCGCCCAAAGTTTCGAGCGATCTCCCGAGCCAGTATACACTGCCGGGATTTCGCGAGACTTGCCCAATGTGCGGAATTAGCGGCTTTCTGTCGAACGACCCCGGCGCCCCTGCCGACATCCAGGCGGTTCGGCGCATGAATCACGCTATCCGCCACCGCGGTCCGGACGCCGATGGTGTCTGGCAGCATGGTCCGTGTGCTCTCGGGCATCGCCGCCTCTCGATCATCGATCTTTCACCCGCGGCGAACCAGCCCATGTGCAATGAGGACGGCAGCGTCGCGTTGGTTGCGAACGGAGAGATCTACAACTTCCAGGAGCTCCGGAAAGAGCTTCTGGCCAGGGGGCACACGTTCCGCTCAAACAGCGACAGCGAGGTAATCCTCCATCTATACGAGGAACACGGGCCCGATTGCGTGCGGCGCCTGTCCGGAATGTTTGCTTTTGCGCTTTTCGATACGCACGAGAACCTGCTCCTGCTCGCCCGCGATCGCACCGGAAAAAAGCCTCTCTTCTATCGCCGGCTGAAATACGGCATCGCTTTCGCTTCGGAGGTGCACGCGCTGCTGACAGGATTTCCCGAAGAACCGCCGGAAGTCGATTACGGCGCGATCGACGAATTCCTCACCTTGCAATACGTGCCGTCGCCGCGGTCTGCGTATCTCGACATTGCGAAGCTGCCGGCGGCGCACTATGCCGTTTTTGCGCCGGGCAGCGGCGCCGGCGTCGCGCGCTACTGGAGCAAACCCGGGGCCGGGGCGTTGACCGGATCCGCACGGGATCTCACGCACGAGCTATCGACCTTGCTCGAGAACGCCGTCAAGCGCCGCCTGGTGTCGGACGTCCCGCTCGGGGCGTTCCTCTCCGGAGGCGTCGACAGCTCGATGATCGTGGCGCTCATGGCCACGCAATCCACCGCGCGCGTGAAAACGTTTTCGATCGGCTTCCCCCACGCCGACGACAGCGAACTCCGCCATGCGCGGCAGGTCGCGCAACGCTACAACACCGATCATCACGAAATGATCGTCGATCCGACGATGACGGAGGTGATCGGCCCCGTTGTGCGGCACCATGGCGAGCCGTTCGCCGACAGCTCCGCCATTGCGATGTACTACCTCGCCCGGATGACCAAGGAGCACGTGACGGTGGCGCTTTCCGGCGATGCCGCCGACGAGATCTTCGCGGGCTACAAACGATATCAGACCGCGCGCCTTGGCCATGTTTACGATGCCCTTCCACCCATCGTTCGATCGGTTTACCGCGGCGCATTGGTCGGAGCGCTTTGCTTTGCGGCACCCTCGGCGGCACGCTATGCGATGGCGTTCCCGCGCGGGGAGGCGACCCGGTACCCTTCGCTGGTCGGCCATTTCACGCCGGACGAGAAAGCGAAGTTCTACCTGCCGCTCATGCAAGCCGCCCGTTCGCGCGCCACGATAGAGCGTTTCGAGCGCGTGCTGCGCGAGAGTACGGCAGACTCCGCGATCGGCCGCCTCGCTGACCTCGATTTTCATACCTACCTGACCGACGACATCAACGTCAAAGTTGATATCGCTTCAATGGCGCACGCGCTCGAAGTGCGTTGCCCCTACCTCGACACCGACGTTGTCGAATTCGCCGCCCGGCTTCCGGCCAATATGCTCATGCGCGTGCGCGGCAAATTCCTGCTGCGCCGCGCCGCCGCGGGTCTCGTTCCCGCGCCCATTCTGCGGCGCCGGAAGCGCGGCTTCGCCCTGCCGTTGAAGCGTTGGCTGCGTCAGGATCTGCGGCAGATGACGCACGACCTGCTGCTCGATCGCACCGCACGGGAGCGCGGGCTGTTCGAGCCGACCTACGTTGCAAAGCTCGTTGCGGCGCTCCAGCACGGGTCCATTCAAGTGGACCGGATCTGGACGCTGCTCATGCTCGAGCTTTGGTTTCGCGAGTTCATCGACAAACCGCGCTCGTCTTCGCGTCTGCCGCAAGAGGCCTAAGGATCCGTCCTTTGCCCGACAACACTCTGCGGGTGTGGCAATCCTGGGCGACGGGTCACGTGGGTGCCGCCGCAAGCGCCTGACGCAGGCGCCGACCGTCTTCGGCAACGAAGCGCCCGCGATCGAGCGAGTACACGCGTACCGAGACTCGCAGCCGCCAGCCGGTTTCGCCGCGCTCAATGCGATATACGTGGTAGGTCGCGCACCGCTCGACGTTCTTGCCGATTGCCGATGCGGAGGGCACGCCGATTGCGAGGTTCCGGCGGCGTGCCGCATCCAGGTACGTGGCGGCGGAAAAATGGCCATGGCCGTGCAGGACCAATTCCGCTCCGCGCCGGGCGAGCACGTCGCGCAGCGCAGCTCCGTCGAGCAACGATTTGCGCCAACGCACCGTGTGCGCTGCCGGCGGATGATGCAGCAGCACGACGCGAAACAGCCCGGAGCCGGCGGTTTGTTCCAGCATGCGATCCAGCCGCCGGAGTTGGCGTTCCCCCAAACGTCCAGTAGCGAGAAATGGCGCCGAAGGCGTCGCCGTGGACAGGCCGATCAGGGCCACCTGGCGACGTATGCGCAGGCTGGGGAACAGGTCGTCGGACCCGGTAGTCACGCCTCCGCCGTCTCCCGCCATGTAAGCCGACCAGCGGACAAACGTCTCGCCCCAGGGTTCCGCTACGTACGCGTCGTGATTGCCGGGCACCAGGGTGATGTCCTGCGGCGCGCCCAGCCGCGCCAGCCAGGTTGCCGCCTGGTCGAACTCCCGCGGAAGGCCCAGATGGGTGAGGTCGCCGGTTACGGCGATATGGTCCGGGTGTTGCGCCTGCAGATCGGCCCTGAGCGCGTCGAGCACCTCGCTCCGGTGCTCGTGACGGCGCCGGAGCCGCCACGAAAGGTAACCGAAGATCCGTTTGTCGAGCAGCGCGCCGGGGTTTATGCCCTCCAGGGAAGACAGGTGCAGATCGGACACGTGCGCCAGCACGAAAGCGGCGCCGCACGCGGCGTCATCGTGGAGTTCCGTCGCGAACTGCAATTCCACCGTATTCATTGTAGTAGTATAGACGCAGCGCTGCAGGCAACCAACAGTCGATGCGGCCTGCAAGCAACCAACAGTCCGGGAAGCGCAAATGGCGCGCGTATGCGACACCAAACGATATGCGGTGGTGCTGGGAGACAACCCGGTGCGCCTGTGGGGCCTGACCTCGGCCGAACGTCTCGAGCGTCAGTTGCGACGCGCGGGTGTCAGCGTGTGGCGGGACAGCGTGGAGGCATTGCCGGCGGACGCCACCGTGATCATTGTTCGGGCGGATTACCTGTACGACAGCCGCGTCGTTAGCGGGCTCGCCAAGGCGCGGCAGGTGCTGCTGCAGGCCGACGGCGGCGGCGGCCGGATGGTGCTCGTCGCCGCCCATGTCGGAGCGGACCAGGCCAATGCGGTCGTCGAATTGCTGAGCGGCCGGTGTCCGGACAAGGCACCGGCGGGAGTCGCCACCGTCACCGTGGAGCAGGTGGCGCAGGCCTTCGATGCGTCGCTGCTGAAGCTGGATAAGCCCTTCGTATTGCCGATCACCGGAGAAAACCGGGGCGCGCTGGAGCAGCTCGTTTTCTCCGGCGCCTACAAGGGCATTACCGATCTGGTCACCAAATGGCTATGGCCGGTTCCGGCGCAATGGGCCACGCGTGCGTGCGTGCGCATGCGGGTCACACCCAACCAAGTCACTGCGCTCAGCCTGGTGCTCGTCGTTCTTGCCGGCGTGCTGTTCGCCCGCGGCGAGTTCGGCTGGGGGCTGCTGGCGGGGTGGATCATGACCTTCCTGGACACCGTCGACGGGAAACTGGCGCGCGTCACAGTCACCGCGAGCCGTTTGGGCAATATCCTCGACCACGGCCTCGATCTGATCCATCCGCCCTTCTGGTATCTGGCCTGGGGCATCGGCCTGGCGTCGGATCCGGCCGCTGCCGCCGCGCTGCCGCTGCACCTGCTGTACTGGGTCATATTTGCCGGCTATATCGGCGGTCGGCTGTGCGAGGGTGCGTTTCAGCTATGGATCGCGTCGTTTTCGATTTTTACGTGGCGGCCGGTCGACTCCTATTTCCGGCTGATCACCGCGCGGCGCAATCCGAACATGGTCATGCTCACCGTGAGTCTCGCCCTCGGCCGGCCGGACCTGGGCCTGATGGCGGTTGCCGGCTGGACCGCGCTGTCGACCGCGATTCTGCTGCTGCGCCTGCTGCTGGCCGCCCGGGCCAAGGGGAGTCCGGGTGGGGTGAGATCCTGGCTTACCGAAATCGGCCAGACCGTGGATGAACGCGCCCTGGCGGTGCGCGCGTTCACCAAAATCGTTCCCGCCGACAACAAGGCCTGATGGGGTTCTGCGCCATGCCGGCGTCAGACGTCCCGGCGCACCATCCCGCGCCACAGTTGGCGGCACTGCGAATCGGCGTTTTGCACAATCCCGGAAGCGGGGCGAATCTGAGGGCTCCAGCGTCGATGCGCCGCGTGTTCGCCGCCCATCCGGACATTCCACGCCGCGACGTTTCGGATCCGCAATCGGTCGCGCAAGCGCTGGGCGAGTTGGCGGCGCAGGAAGTGAACACGCTCGCCATCAGCGGCGGCGACGGCACCGTGCGCGCCGTCCTCGGCGCGCTCCTTGCGCACAGCCCGTTCCGGCGCCTGCCGCTGCTGGCGGTATTGCGGGCCGGCACCACCAGCATGATCGCCGGCGATGCCGGATTGCGCGGGCATCCCGACCGTGCGCTGGCCTGCCTGGTCGAGCGTGCCGCGCGCGGCGGCGACGGTCTCGACATCGTCCAGCGCCACGTCATGCGGATCGATCCCGGAGCGGGACGGGCGCCGATTTACGGCATGTTCTTCGGCGCCGCCGCGATCTTCCAGGGTGTCGAGTACTGCAAAAGCAAGGTTCACAGCGTCGGTTTGCGCGGGGAAATCGGACCCGGCATCACCCTGCTGCGCTTTGCGCTGGCGATGGCGTGCGCCGAACGCGCCATCGTCGCACCCGTGCCCCTCGGCGTGTCGATGGATGGCGCATCGCCCGCCGCCATCGACTGTGAAATCGTGCTCGTCACCACCCTGCAGCGCCTGTTCCTGGGGCTGCGGCCTTACTGGGGCGCAGAGGACGCGCCGCTGCACTACAGCAGCGTGCGCGCGCGGCCGCGCCGCTGGCTCAGAGCGTTGCCGGGGCTGCTGCGCGGCCAGCGCAACCGCTTCATGACGCACGCCAACGGCTACGCAAGCCATAACGTGCACCGGCTCCAACTCGAACTCGACAGCCGGTTTATCGTTGACGGCGAGATTTTTTCCCCGGCGCCGGGCAGCCCCTTGGTGCTCACCGACGGCGGCGCGGCGGATTTTTTGAGGCTGCGATGAACTCTCCGCTGCAGGCCGTGATCCTGGGCCAGTCGGGCAGGCACGCTCCGGCCCCGGTCGCGGCGCTCGGGGAGGTCCTGCGCCGGCGCTTTGGCGCGCACGCGCTGGCGGTGCTGTTCTACGGCTCTTGCCGCCGTTCCAACGACGACACCGGCGGCATCGCCGATCTCTACTTGCTGGTGGATGACTATCATGCGGCCTACGGGCGCTGCCTGCCTGCAATTGCCAATCGGGTGCTGGCTCCCAATGTCTATTATCTCGAAATACCGTTTGCCGGCCGCAGCGTGCGCGCGAAGTACGCGGTGGTGTCGTTGCGGCAGTTCGAGCGCGGTACGGCACGTTGGTTTCATCCGTATCTGTGGGGCAGGTTTGCGCAGCCTTGCGGACTGCTCTACGCCGCCGACGAAGCCATAAGCCGGCGCGTGGTGCAGGCGCTCGGGCGGGCCGCCGCCACTTTCGCGCGGCGGATACTGCCGCGGTTACCGGCGGAATTCGACGCCGAGATCTTCTGGACACGGGGCTTGCTGCTCACCTATGCGGCGGAATTGCGGCCGGAGCGCCCAGGCAGGATCCGCGCGCACTACGCCGACTCTGCGCACGAGTTCAGGGCGCTTACTCACGCCATTGCTGTGGAGCATGACTGGGACCTCACGCCAGCGGGGCGCTATCGCAATCCGAGCACCGGGCGGCAGCGTTGGTTCAGTGCGTGGGGCTGGGCCGCGCGCCGGGCGCAAGGCAAGCTGCTGAGCCTGCTCCGCCTGCTGAAAGCGTCGTTTACGTTCGACGGCGGCGTCGCCTACATCGCCTGGAAGATTGAACGCCATTCCGGGGTGAAGGTCGAGATCACCCCGCTGATGCGGCGTTTCCCGCGGCTGGGGGCCATCGCTGCGTTCTGGCAGACCTGGCGGCTTGGGGGATTCCGCTAGCCCGGCTTTCGCTATTCAGACAGAAATCGATCGATTTTAGCCAGTGTCGCGTTTGCAAGTGATTGATTGGGCGACTGCCCGGACAATCATCGAGCAGGGCAGGGATTATCTCGTGTCGGCGACGTAATTTCGGCCAAATGATGGCTCATGGGATTCCTCGAGTCTTTGATTTGGATTAGACTAGACTGTATAGTATATGGACGTTGTGCTCTATGCCGTCTGTTTGTTTATTGCCGTGCCCGTCGTGAGAAAGCAATGCCGGAGCCGAATCTATCAGCACACGCCGGGCGGACCAGTCTTTATTCGGAGTGCTTTATGGCCGGTGAGTTCTTGGGAAAAACCGTTCGCCGCCGGCGCAAGGACGCCCGACCGTCGGAGCTGACGGCGGCTGCCTTGCAGCTTTTTATCGAAAAAGGATATGCGGCGACAAGACTCGATGATGTAGCGGCCCGCGCCGGTGTCGTGAAAGGCACGCTATACCTTTACTTCGACAGCAAGGAAGCGCTGTTCAACGCGGTGGTGCGCGAGGGATTGGTGCCGGCGCTGTCTGAGTGGAAGGAGCGGCTCGCAAATTACGCCGGCAGTTCGCCGGACTTGCTGCGGGAGGTCGTTCTGGATTTCTGGCGTGTGGTCGGATCGGGCCAAGCCGGAGGCTTGCTGAAACTGGTCCTCTCCGAGGCGGGAAATTTTTCGGATTGCGCCCATATTTATCACGATGCGGTGATTGCGCAGGGCATCGATCTGCTGCGCGCGGTGGTGGCGCGCGGTATGGCGCGCGGGGAGTTCCGCGCGGTCGACACCGGGGCCGTGGCCCACATCGTCATGGCGCCTCTTCTGATGCGCATGATCTGGGAGCACTCCCTCGGCCGCGGCGTTCCGGGCGTGCCGACGAAGCGTTATCTGGCCGAATACCTCGAACTGACGTTGAGCGGCTTGCGCAGCGGTTGCTCTCCGAATTGATGAACGCAGTGACCGGTTTTCTCGAAAATATCGGCGGGCGCGCAACCAGCTCGATCCACCGCCTCGGTTTCGCGAGCCGCTTTCTCCTGCTGATGCTGCAGAATTCCGGCATGTGCTTTCGCCGTTTCTCGCTCATCGTGCGCGAGATCTATTCCGCCGGCGTGCTCTCGCTGATCATCATCCTGGTGTCGGGCCTGTTCGTCGGCATGGTGCTGGGCCTGCAGGGCTACGACACCCTGGAGCGCTACGGCTCGTCCTCGGCGCTGGGTGTGCTGGTGGCGCTGTCACTGGTGCGCGAGCTCGGGCCGGTGGTGGCGGGCCTGTTGTTCGCCAGCCGCGCCGGCTCGGCCATCACCGCGGAAATCGGCCTGATGAAGGCCACCGAGCAGCTCGACGCCATGGAAATGATGGCGGTGGACCCGATCGCGCGGGTGATCGCGCCGCGCTTCTGGGCCGGCGTCATTTCGATGCCGCTCCTGGCGGCGATGTTTTCCGGGATGGGCGTATTCGGCGGCTATCTGGTCGGCGTGCGCCTGATCGGAGTCGACGAAGGTTCGTTCTGGTCACAGATGCAGAGCGCGGTGGACTTCCGCGAGGACATACTCAACGGCGTGATCAAGAGCGTGGTGTTCGGCATCGCGGTGACCTGGATCGCGGTGTTCGAGGGCTATGACGCGCCGCCTACCGCCGAGGGCGTATCCGGGGCGACCACGCGCACCGTGGTGACTTCGTCGCTGTCAATACTCGCGCTGGATTTCATGCTCACTGCATTCATGTTTCGAGGGGCGTAAAGATGATGACGCGTAAGACACTGGACCTGTGGGTGGGCGTGTTTGTCGCCATCGGCTTGGGCGCACTCTTGTTCCTCGCGCTGAAGGTAGGCAATCTCGCATCTTTCTCCGCCGCCGAGACATATCTGATCAAGGCGAATTTTGACAACATTGGCGGGCTGAAGAAGCGGGCGCCGGTCAAAAGCGCGGGGGTGGTGGTCGGACGGGTCGAGGACATCGGCTTCGATACCGAAACCTACGAAGCGACGGTCGCCATGTCTATCGACAAGCGTTACGAATTTCCGAAGGACACTTCGGCGAAAATTCTGACCGCGGGCCTGCTCGGCGAGCAGTACATCGGCCTTTCGGCCGGCGGCGACACGGGGAAATTGAAGGACGGCGACAAACTCAAGGTCACCCAGTCCGCGGTGGTGCTGGAGAACCTGATCAGCCAGTTCCTGTTCAACAAGGCGGCAGACAGCAACAAAAACAGCAAATAAGAGGGAAGAAGGATGAACATCATTTTGCGGCGTTTTCTCGGAGTGTCATTGCTCGCCGCGCTGGTCGGCCTGGGCGGCTGTGCCACGAGCGGCGGTAATCCCAACGACCCGCTCGAAGGCTACAACCGCGCCATGTTCGGCTTCAACGACGGCGTGGACAAGGCGATCATCAAGCCGGTGGCGAGCGGCTATAAGGCAGTGATGCCGGGGTTCGCCCGCACCGGCGTGAGCAATTTTTTCGCCAACCTGGGCGATATCTGGATCGGGGTCAACAACATCCTGCAGGGCAAGGTCGGCGCTGGCGCGAGCGATTTCGGCCGCTTTGCGATGAACACCACCGTCGGCATCCTGGGCTTGTTCGATGTCGCCAGCAACGCCGGGTTGGAGAAGCACAACGAGGATTTCGGCCAGACCCTGGGCCGCTGGGGCGTGGGCAGCGGAGCTTTCGTGGTGCTGCCTATCCTCGGGCCGAGTGACGTGCGTGACGGCTTCAGCCGCTTGCTCATTGACTGGCACGGCGACCCGTTGTGGTATGTGAACAACATTCCCACCCGCAACGAGCTGATCGGCGTGCGCGCCGTCGATGAACGCGCCAACCTGCTCGACGTCAGCCGCCTGGCGGAGGAGGCCGCGCTGGACCACTATGCCTACGTGCGCGACGCGTACCTGCAGCGCCGCCGCAGCCTGATTTACGACGGCGATGCGCCACCCGAGCCCGATCCGGCCAAGACTTCGGAATCCGACGAAAGCAAAGGCACGGCGGCGCGCGCCGAAACGGAGTTGCTCCCGGCGCAGATCACCACCCAGCGGGGCGAACGCGTCATCACGGCCGCCGACGAGGAACTCACCCCCGCAAAGGAGCTTTCCGAGGCAAAGGCACAGCCGGTCGCCGCGAGGCCAGAGGCTGCCGGCGTGCCCCGGTCCGTTTACGAACCCAAGATCCCCTATAACCATGACGCGCTGCTCGCCGCACCCGCGGTGCGCACCGGGTTTGCGCAAACCAACTGAGGCCATGATGAAATTATTTTTCGCGCTTTGCTTTTCCGTTTTCTCGACTGCGGTTTCGGCGCAGGATCTCGCGCCCGACGCGCTGGTGAAAAAAATCAGCGATGAAGTCATCAGTATCGTCAAACAGGATAAGGACATCCAGGCGGGCAACCAGAAGAAGATCAACGAGCTGGTCGATGCCAAGGTGCTGCCGCATTTCAACTTTGGCCACATGACCGCGCTCGCCGTCGGGCGCAATTGGCCCAAGGCGAACGCGGAGCAGCAGAAGAGCCTGACCAGCGAATTCCGTACCCTGCTGGTGCGCACTTATTCGAGCGCGCTGACCACCTACAAGAATCAGGTGATCGAGTTCAAGCCGCTGCGCGCCGCTGCGGGCGCTACGGATGTAACGGTCAAGACCCAGGTCAAGCAGCCGGGCGCCGAGCCGGTCAGCATCGATTACGGGATGGAGAAAACACCCAGTGGTTGGAAGGTGTACGACGTTGTGGTCGGCGGAGTCAGTCTCGTGACCAACTATCGCGAGACCTTCAACGCCGAGATTCGCGACGGCGGCGTGGATGGCCTGATCAAATCTCTCGCCAGCAAGAACCGCTCGCTGGAAACCAAAGGCAGCGCCAAGCCCAAATGATCACCCAGGAAGGCGACCGCCTGCTCCTCGAAGGTCCGGTCACGATAGCTACCGTCTCCGCGCTTTTGGCGCGGAGTCACGCGCTGCTCGCGCCTGGGGTCGCGGTGCTCGATTTCAAAGGCGTCACCGAAGTGGACTCGGCGGCGGTGGCGCTGGCGCTGGCGTGCCTGCGCGAGGCGCGCCGGCGCCAACTCGTATTGTCCCTTGCCAACCTTCCCGAGGCGATGCAGCACCTTGCCCAACTCTACGCCGTATCCGATCTGCTGCAGACCGACCCGGCCTGACATGCAGTTGCAAGAAGCGAACGGGCGGAAAAGGAAGGGGCCGGCCGGTTCCTCAGCAGTAGTCTGTAGTACGCAAGCTTTGTCTCATCACTTCAAGAGGAGACATCATGCAAAATGATGCGGGCAACGCAACAGGCAACAACATCGGCGGCGGTAACGACACAGCCGTGCTCGAAGCCGAAGTACGCAACGCCGTCGAGCAGGGGCACAATGTGCGGGAAGTGGTGCGGCAACTCATCTTGCGCAAGATCAGCGCGCACTCGCTCGATATCGAATCCCTGCGGCAGATCGCGAGTGCCGTGCTGAGCGGCGCACGGGCAGGCGTGCAAAAGGGGCTGAACCAGCCCGCGGCACAAAGCGGAACCGCGCGTGCCAACCTCAAACGGGCCGTCGCGGGGCTGGACGCAGCGCTGGCGCAGGTTGCCGAAGCATCCAAACTGGCGCTGGAAGAAGCCGCGGGCCGGGCGCAGACATTTTCCAGTGAGGATCTCGCCCGCGCGCGCGCCGACCTGGAAAGCCTGGAAGCGATGTTTCTGGAGACGCTGCGAAGCTCGGCCGCTGGCGTCAAGGATGTGGCGGGAGAAATCCTCTACGATCTGGCCGCGCATGCCCGCATCTATGGTTCCGCCGTGGGCGCGCAGTTGAAGGAAACTCTGGCCGTCATTACGCATGAGCTTGGCGCGGCGGGACGCACTCAGGTTGGGGCCAAGCTGCATCTGGCACAAGCTACTTCCGACGTGTTGCGCCAAATCGCCGCCGGGGTGCTCTCCGGCTTGGCCGATCACATTAAACTTGGCCATCCACAACGCAAGGAAGACTGATGTCGTGGCAGGCGCTGATAACATGCGCGACCTGGGTCGCCTGCACGATATTGCCTCGATCCTGATCCGCTACGGTTTCGGCGACATGGTGCGCCGCATGGGGCTGGCCGCAACCCTGTGCCTGGTCGCACTACCCGCCGCTGCGGCACCGGCTTGGCTGATCGCTACCCCCGACGAGACAGCTCACGCCGGCGCACCGATCGTGCTCGATGTCGTCAAACCGGCGGCGCAGGCGGATTGGCCGGACACCGTCAGGCTCAGAGTGGTGCGCGACGGCGGGACGCTGGAAGTGGAGCTTGCCGCCGTCGGGCCGATAACGGCGGCAGCCTCGCGCCGAACGTATCGCGGGGTAATGCCAGTCCATTTATCAGGTCTGGTACGGGTCGATCTGGCGGGACTCGAATCGAACCGGCTGGCCCTGGTGGTCACTGCTGCCGATCCGATCGAGCGGATGCGTTCGCCCGTGGATACGGACGCGACGCCCGTCACGCGGTCCAGCGGAGCGGGCAGCACATCATTCGCCACGGACGAACCGGCGTTGTCGGCCAATGAGCCCATGTATTTTGTCGCTGGAGGTAGTGGCGGAGTCACGGCCCGCTTCCAGTTGAGCTTCAAGTATCGGCTCTTCGATCCTGCCAGCCATCCGGTACAGTGGTTTCCACTGCTATCCCGGCTGCATTTTGGCTATACGCAAACTTCGACCTGGGATCTGGGCGCCAATTCGGCACCGTTTCGCGATATCAGCTTTCGCCCCAGCCTCTTCTGGCAGGGGGCTATCCCCGGTGAGGGCCTGATGCCCGATCTGCTGCGCGGCGGTTACGAGCATGAGTCGAACGGTAAGGACGGCGTAAATTCGCGCAGCATCAACACGCTCTTCGCGCAGCCCGTCTGGCGCACCGGTTTTTCGGATGGACGCGCGCTGATCTTCGCGCCTAAAGTCTATGGTTATCTGGACAAGGAAGGCAACCCGGACATCCAGCGCTACCGGGGTTATGCGGACTGGAATTTGCGCTATGGCCACGAGGACGGCTGGCTTTTGGCGGCGCAATTGCGGCGCGGCACCGCCGGGCATGGCAGTGCCCAACTCAATCTTTCCTATCCGCTACGCCAACCGATTTTCGCCCGCACCGGCGGCTTCCTGCACTTCCAACTGTTCAATGGATACGGTGAAACCATGCTCGACTACAATCTGAATCGAGGCACGCAATTGAGGGTGGGATTTTCGATTGTCCGCTAACGAAAGAATAAAACAATGAAGAGTGACAACACGGAGCGGAACGTATCTCAAAATGAATGTCTACGCTGTGTGGCAGTGCGTTGCGCACTCGCCGGCGCTCTGGTACTGGCCGGTTGCTCCCTGGCTCCCCGCTACCAAGAACCGCCGCTCCCGATCACCACGGCCTATCCAGCCGATACCGAGATGCAAGCGAACGCAACAGCCGGAGGCCGCATCGCCGCCGAGACCGCTTGGCGCGATTATTTCGTTGATCCGAATTTACAGGCGCTCATTGCACAGGCTTTGGATAACAGTCGCGACCTGAAGATCGCGACGTTGCGCGTCGCGGAAGCCCAGGCCGCTTACGGCATCCAGCGCGCCGACCAGTTTCCGACGATTGCGGCCGGCATCGATGGCAGCCGGGCGCGTACCCCGGCGGACCTCAGCCCAACAGGACGGGCGCTAATCAGCAGTCAATATCAGGCGGGCGTGGGACTGGCCGCCTGGGAGCTCGATTTCTGGGGCCGGGTGCGCAACCTCAAGGATGCGGCGCTGGAAACCTATCTCGCTACAGATGAGGCACGCCGCGCACTCACCATCAGCCTGATTGCCCAGGTTGCGGACGGCTATCTTGCGCTGCGGGAACTGGACGAGCGCATCGCGCTGGCCCGCCGGACCATCGCCAGCCATGAGGAATCGTTTCGTATCTTCAGCCGGCGCTACGAGGTTGGCGCGATCGCGCGCATGGATCTTGTGCAGGTGGAAACCCTGCTGCACCAGGCGCAAACCCTGGCGGCGCAACTCGAACAGGCGCGCGCGGCTCAGGCGCATGCGCTGGCTTTGCTGGTGGGGGCGCCACTGCCTCCACTGCCGGAGGATGTGCGCTTCGACGATGGGGCGGTGTTGCATGACCTGCGCGTTGGCCTGCCTTCGGAGCTTCTGCTGCAGCGTCCCGACATCGTTGCCGCGGAGCACCAACTGCGCGCTGCCCATGCCAATATCGGCGCGGCGCGCGCGGCCTTTTTCCCGCGCATCACGCTGACCGGCTCCTTCGGCACGGCCAGCGCAGCACTTGACGGTCTATTCGACTCGGGCAGCCGCACCTGGAACTTTTTGCCCAGCCTGTCGGTGCCGATTTTCGATGCCGGACGCAACCGTGCCAGCCTCGATCTGGCCGAAGTGCGACGTGAGCTCGCTGTGGCGAATTACGAGAAGACGGTGCAGACGGCCTTCCGCGAGGTGTCCGACGCCTTGTCGGCACGCCATTGGCTTGTCGAGCAGGTGCGTATTTCGCAGGCAACGCTTGCGGCTCAGGCCGAACGTGCGCGTTTGGCCAGATTGCGTTACGACAATGGCAGCGCACCTTATTTCGAAGTCCTGGATGCACAGCGTGACCTGCTCGCCGCCGAGCAACAACTGGTACAGACGCGCCGTGGGCTGTTATCGAGCCGCGTGAGCCTGTACGCCGCCCTGGGGGGCGGCAGCCAGGAATTCGTCGAGTCGCCGGTTCCGGCAACACGCCCTGTCAATTGAAAACGCGAGAAATCAACATGAATGCTTCGATCAAGAAAAATCTCCTTCTGGCCGCTGTAGCAGTCGCCGTGACGCTGGCGGCTTGGGGTGTTTGGACCAAGATGCGGCCCACGGGTTTGGGCGAGGGCTTCACCAGCGGCAATGGCCGCATCGAGGCCACCGAGATCGACGTCGCCACCAAGTACGCTGGCCGCGTGGTCGATATCTTCGCCCGCGAAGGCGACTTCGTGAAGGCTGGCCAGGTGCTGGCGCAGATGCAGATCGATGTGCTCAACGCCCAGCGCGACGAGGCGCGTGCCCAGCAACAGCAGGCGATCAATGCCGTGGCCAGCGCTGAGGCGCAGGTCAAGGTACGCGAGAGCGATCTGGCCGCGGCACAGGCCGTGGTGGTGCAGCGTGAGAGCGAGCTGGACAACGCCAAACGGCGCCTGGCGCGTTCGCAGACCCTGTCTCGCGAGGGTGCGACGTCCATCCAGCAACTCGACGACGATCAGGCGGCGGTGCGCAGCGCCGAAGCGGCACTGACCGCGACAAAAGCACAGGTGGCAGCCGCCGAGTCAGCCATTGTTGCGGCCAAGTCTCAGGTCACAGGTGCCCGTTCCACTGTAACGGCCGCCGCCGCGACTGTCACCCGTATCGAGGCCGACATCGCTGACAGTCAGCTCAAGGCGCCGCGCGATGGCCGCGTGCAGTACCGCGTCGCCCAGCCCGGCGAGGTGCTCAGCGGGGGCGGCAAGGTGCTCAATATGGTGGACCTGAGCGATGTCTACATGACCTTCTTCCTGCCGGAGACGGTGGCCGGCAAGGTCGCGTTGGGCAGCGAGGTACATCTCGTTCTCGACGTGGCGCCCGGCTACGTCATTCCCGCCCAGGTATCTTTCGTTGCCAGTGTCGCGCAATTCACGCCCAAGACGGTGGAAACTGCCAGCGAGCGCCAGAAACTCATGTTCCGGGTGAAAGCCCGCATTGACCCGGAACTGCTGATAAAACATTTGAAACAGGTCAAGACCGGCCTGCCCGGAATGGCATGGCTCAAGCTGGATCCGCAGGCCGAGTGGCCGCATAATCTCACGGTGAAGCTCCCTGAATGACGCTTTTACACCCTGGCGACACGCCAGCCGCCCGCCTTGCCGGCATCAGCCTGCGCTACGGCAAGACAGTGGCGCTGGACGCGATCGATCTGGTGATTCCTGCCGGCTGCATGGTGGGCCTGATCGGCCCGGACGGTGTCGGCAAGTCTAGCCTGCTGGCGCTCATCTCGGGGGCGCGCGCGGTGCAGCAGGGGCAGGTGGAGGTGCTGGGCGGCGATATGCGCACGGCGCGTCACCGCAACCGGGTCTGCCCCGCCATCGCCTACATGCCGCAGGGCCTGGGCAAGAACCTTTACCCGGCCTTGTCGGTCGAGGACAACCTGCAGTTTTTCGGCCGCCTGTTCGGCCATGATGCGGGTGAACGCAGGCGGCGCATCGATGAGCTGACGAAGGCGACGGGTCTCTATGCTTTCCTCGATCGTCCGGCAGGCAAACTGTCCGGCGGGATGAAGCAGAAACTGGGACTTTGCTGCGCACTGATCCACGACCCGGATATGCTGATTCTCGATGAGCCAACCACCGGGGTCGATCCGCTGGCTCGCACTCAATTCTGGTCGCTGATTGCCCATATCCGTAAGGCGCGTCCGGGCATGAGCGTAATGGTGGCCACCGCCTACATGGAGGAGGCCGAACGCTTCGACTGGCTGGTGGCAATGGACGCGGGCCGGATTCTTGCCACGGGGTCGCCGCAGGAACTGCACGAACGCACCGGCAACGCGACGCTGGAGGCGGCATTTATCGCCTTGCTGCCGGAAGAGAAGAAACGCGGCCATCGGGCAGTCGTCGTGCCGCCGTTTGCCGACGGCGAGGATGTTGCCATCGAAGCGCGCGACCTGACCATGCGCTTCGGCGACTTCACGGCGGTTGATCACGTCAACTTCCGCATCCTACGGGGTGAGATTTTCGGCTTCCTCGGCTCCAACGGTAGCGGCAAGACCACCACCATGAAGATGCTCACCGGTCTCTTGCCGCCGTCTGAGGGCGAAGCCTGGCTGTTCGGGCAGAAAGTGGACGCACGCGACATCGCCACGCGGCGGCGTGTCGGCTATATGTCGCAGGCGTTTTCGCTGTACTCCGAACTCAGCGTCGAGCAGAACCTGGTGCTGCATGCGCGCCTGTTCAGCGTGCCAGAGTCGGCGATCCCGTCGCGGGTGAGCGAATTGATGGCCCGTTTTGGGCTGGACGGCGTGCCCGACGCCATGCCCGAAAAATTACCGCTCGGCATGCGCCAGCGTCTGTCGCTGGCAGTGGCGCTGGTGCATCAGCCGGAACTGCTGATCCTCGACGAGCCGACCTCGGGCGTTGATCCAGTAGCGCGCGATGCGTTTTGGCAGTTCCTTGTCGATCTGTCGCGCAGCGACAAGGTGACGATCTTCATCTCGACGCACTTCATGAATGAGGCCGAGCGCTGCGACCGCATTTCGCTGATGAATGACGGGCAGGTACTGGCCAGCGATGCGCCGGGGGAGATTGTCAAAAAGCGCGGCACCAAAACCCTGGAACAAGCTTTTATCGCTTATTTGAAGGACGCGGACCCGGCCGATGGAAACGCCATACCCGAAACCACGACCCAGGCGCCTGTTTCTGCCGCTCCTCAAGGCATATCGGCGCACCCGCGTGTGCGGCACCGCGGCTTCAGTTTTGCGCGCGCTTTCAGCTATACCCTGCGCGAGGCGCTGGAACTGCGGCGTGACCCGGTGCGTTTAGTGATGGCGCTGTTCGGCAGCCTGATCCTGATGCTCATCATGGGCTACGGCATCACCATGGATGTGAACGATCTCAGCTACGCCGTGCTGGATCGCGACCAGACCAGCCTCAGCCAGAACTACGCCTTGAACCTCTCCGGTTCGCGCTATTTTCTCGAGCACCCGCCGATTACCGACTATGCCGACCTCGACCGGCGCATGCGCAGCGGTGAACTGTCGCTAGCCATCGAAATCCCGTCGGGTTTCGCGCGTGACGTGCAGCGCGGCACCACGGTACAGATCGGTGCCTGGATCGACGGCGCGATGCCGCAGCGGGCCGAAACCTTGCAGGGCTATGTGCAGGGTATGCACCAAAGCTGGCTGATCGATATAGCTAAAACCCGCTTTGGCCAGGATCTTTCGAGCGGTGCTGCCATCATCGAGACACGCTTTCGCTACAACCCGGACGTCAAAAGCCTGCCGTCCATGGTACCCGCAGTGATTCCATTATTGCTGCTGATGATTCCCGCCATGCTGACCGCGCTGTCCGTGGTGCGCGAAAAGGAGCTGGGCTCGATCATCAACCTCTACGTCACGCCAGTGACCCGCAGCGAATTCCTGATCGGCAAGCAACTGCCCTACATCGTGCTGGCCATGATGAATTTTCTGCTGATGAGCCTGCTCGCCGTGACTCTGTTCGACGTGCCGGTCAAGGGCAGCTTCATGACCCTCCTGCTGGCAACGCTCATATTTGTCGGTTTCTCCACCGGCTTCGGCCTGTTCGCCTCCACCTTTACGCGCAGCCAGATCGCGGCCATGTTCTTTGCCATGATCGGCTCCATGCTGCCGGCCATCCAGTTCGCCGGCATGATCAACCCGGTCTCATCGCTCGAAGGCGTCGGCCGGGTGATAGGTGAAATTTACCCTGCCACCTACTACATCACCATCAGCCGCGGCGTGTTCAACAAGGCCCTGGGGATGGCCGATCTGCAAGCCTCGTTCGCGCCGATGGTGCTGGCGGCCTTGTTCATACTCGGCCTGTCGATCGCGCTGTTGAAGAAGCAGGAAAAATGATCATGAGTCGAGCGTCCAACATCTACCGTCTGGGCATCAAGGAGCTGTGGAGCCTGATGCGCGACCCGATCATGCTGGTGTTGATCGCCTACAGCTTCACGTTTCAGGTCTACATCGCCGCCACCGCAATGCCTGAAGGGCTTACCAAAGTGCCGATCGCGATCGTCGATGAGGACGACTCGCCGCTCTCGGCGCGCATCACCTCCGCCCTTCACCCGCCGCAATTCATGCCGCCACAGCGGGTGACGCTGTCCGAGGTCGATGCCGGCCTGGATGCGGGACTGTATACCTTTTCACTCAATATTCCGCCGAACTTCCAGCGTGACGTGCTGGCGGGGCGCGCGCCCGCCATCCAGCTCAACGTGGATGCCACGCGCATGAGCCAGGCCTTTACCGGCAGCGGCTACATCCAGCAGATCGTGATGGGCGAAGTCAACGAATTCGTTCAGCGTTATCGCCGCAGTGCCACGCCACCGGTGGACCTGGCCTTGCGGATGCGCTTCAACCCCGCCTTGGCACAGGCCTGGTTCGGCTCGCTGATGGAGATCATCAATAACGTCACCATGCTGTCCATCGTGCTGGCCGGTGCCGCGCTGATCCGCGAGCGCGAACACGGCACCATCGAACACCTGCTGGTGATGCCCGTCACCCCCGCGGAGATCATGCTGGGAAAAATCTGGTCGATGGGGCTGGTCGTTTTGTTGGCCACGGCATTTTCGCTGCAATTTGTCGTGCAGGGGGCACTCAAGGTGCCAATCGAGGGCTCCGTGGCGCTGTTTTTGACCATCGCCACATTGCACCTTTTTGTCACCACGTCGATGGGTATTTTCATGGCGACACTGGCACGCAGCATGCCGCAGTTCGGGCTGTTGATGATGCTGGTATTACTGCCGATGCAGATGCTCTCGGGCGGCACGACGCCACGCGAGAGCATGCCGGTTTTCGCGCAAAACGTGATGCAGGTCGCGCCCACCACGCATTTTGTCTCCGCCGCCCAGGCAATTCTTTATCGGGGCGCCGGGTTCGATGTGGTCTGGCCGCAGTTTCTGGCGCTGGCCATTATCGGTGCAGTGTTTTTCGTCGCCGCACTGGCCCATTTCCGTAAGAGCATTAACCAGATGGCTTGATAAGTTGACCGGAGCAATCGTCATGATGTCGAAACCTCTGCTTGTTACCTATGCTGAATCCCGCTACGCAGCTACGTAGCGGGTTCCGAGCATGAATCTTTCGCTTTCACCAGGCCAACCGCATCAAATCAAGGCGCTGGCCGGACCCGTTTTCTCCAATATCCGGAGTTCCGTCCAACTACGGACGGATTTTCGCTGCTGCGGCTCACGTCGCGGGCACCGTCCAGTGCGGGAGTTGACGAGACCATGACAGACGAGCAAATTGCCCAACTGGTGATCGAGTCGGCGTCCGCTGCGGCGGCTGTCGAAGTGCGCTGCGCGGGGGCATGGACCGTGAGGGGAATCGCCCGACTCGAACGGCAATTGGAAGTCCTTTCCTGGCCCGGCGAAGGAGACCTGGTGATCGACGGATCGGCGATATCCGCGCTCGATACTGCGGGTGCGTGGTTGCTGCATCGGACTATCCATAAGTTGGAACAGCACGGGCGAAATGTCAGGATAGATGGCTTGCGGCCGCAGTTCAGCGCCTTGCTGCAGTTGATCGCATCGCGCTCCGTGACGCCGGAACACGCGGTTCCGGCCAGGACCGGGTTGCTGACGAACATCGGGCAGCGGGCTTGGCACGGTCTGATCGGCATATCTGGCATGCTTTCGTTTATCGGGGAAAGCGCGTTTATCCTGCTGCGTTCGCTTGCCCAGCCACGCCGCATTCGCTGGCGTCCGATTCTCCACAATCTGCAAACTGCCGGATTCGAGGCGTTGCCGATCGTCGGCCTGCTGTCGTTTCTGATGGGGTTCGTGATCGCCTATCAGGGCGCGGATCAATTGCAACGCTTCGGCGCCAATATCTTCATTGCCGATCTGGTGGGACTTTCGATGTTGCGCGAGCTCTCGCCGCTGCTGACCGCGATCATCGTCGCGGGACGCTCCGGCTCGGCTTATGCGGCGCAGATCGGTACGATGAAAGTCACCGAGGAGATCGATGCCTTGCGCACCATCGGCGTCGGTCCGACCGAAATGCTGGTGCTGCCCAAGATGCTGGCGTTAATTATCGCATTGCCGCTGCTCACGATCTGGGCCGATGCGGCCGGGGTGTTCGGCGGCATGCTGATGGCGCGCTCCAAGCTCGATGTCAGCTTTGACGTTTTCCTCGACCGCCTCGGCGACGCGGTCAGTTTATCCTCCTTTCTGACCGGCATCGGCAAAGCGCCGGTATTTGCCGCAATCATCGCACTGGTCGGATGCTACCGAGGATTCCAGGTGACTGGCAGTGCCGACAGCGTCGGGCGGCAGACAACGGTGAGCGTCGTACAGTCCATTTTTCTAGTGATCCTGGCTGATGCGCTGTTCTCCGTTGTCTTCAACTGGCTCAAAATATGAGTGCCGCGATGGAACAGCCGCAGAATACCAGCGCCGTAATCGACATCCGCGATCTGAACACGCGCTTCGGCAACAACGTGGTGCACGACAACGTCAGCCTGACGGTGCAGCCGAGCGAGATATTCGCGCTGGTGGGCGGCAGCGGCAGCGGCAAATCCACGCTGCTGCGCGCCATCATTCTGCTGTTGCGGCCGGTATCGGGTTCGATCCGGGTATTCGACCGGGAAGTGGTCGGGCTGAACGACGAACAAGCGCTGCCACTGCGGCGACGCTGGGGCGTGATGTTCGAGCGCGGCGCACTATTTAGTTCCCTTACCGTGACTGAGAATGTCAGCATGGTGCTGCGCGAACACACCAAACTCAGTACGCGCCTGATCGACGAGGTCGCCGCATTGAAAATTGTGCTCACCGGATTGCCTGCGGATGCGGGCTCAAAATATCCGAGCGAATTGAGCGGCGGCATGCGCAAACGCGCCGCACTGGCACGCGCCATCGCGCTCGATCCCGAGCTGTTGTTTCTCGACGAACCGACCGCGGGTCTCGATCCACTCAGTGCAAGCGGCATAGACGAACTGGTGCGCAGTTTGCGCGATGCGCTCGGATTGACCATCATGATGGTGACGCACGACCTCGACCTGCTGTGGCGGGCGGCGGATCGCGTGGCGGTACTGGGCGAAGGGCACATTTTGGGAGTAGGAACGATGACGGAACTGTCGCAGTCGGATCACCCTATCATCAGGGAATATTTTTATGGGCCGCGCGGACGCGCAGCACGGGAGCAGGCATGGAAGAAAAAGTAAATTTTGCCGTGCTTGGAATTTTCGTGCTGGTGTTGAGCGCGGGGCTCATCGGCGGTGTGCTGTGGTTTAGCAGCGGGAAGTCCTACGGCACGGTTTACGATGTCTACCAGACTTACATGAAGGAATCGGTATCGGGACTGAATCTCAATGCGCCGGTGCGCTACCGGGGGGTCGAGGTCGGTCGCGTGCGGAAGATCGCGCTGGCGCCGGGAAATGTCGAACAGGTGCAGTTGACGCTCGCCATCGAGCAGGGCACTCCGGTCAAAGCGGACACCGTTGCCGTGCTCCAGACACAGGGACTGACCGGCCTTGCCTTTGTCGAGTTGACCGGAGGCGGCCGTGATTCACCTTCGCTACAAAAGCAAGCGGGCGAGGAATACCCCGTGATCAAGGCAGCACCTTCGCTCATCAGGCGGCTCGATTCCGCGGTTACGGTTTTGCTCACCAATCTCAACAAGACCAGCGAGAATGTTAATGCGCTGCTGGATGCGGACAACCGCCGCGCAGTCAAGAAAACGCTGGCGGATCTCGAGACGTTGTCGAACACGCTGGCGGCACGCTCGAAGCTGATCGATTCCAGCCTGGTCGATGCAGCACACGCCATGAAAAATACCGCACGCCTGACCGATGAACTGACGCAGCTCGTCCCGCGTGTACAACGCAGTGCGGACGCCTTCGATCGGATGGCCAGCCAACTTGCCCGCGCAGGAGCGAGCGCAAGCGGCGCGCTTGACGACACCCAACAATTCACCAGCGAGACGCTGCCGGAAGTGCACCAACTGGTCATGGAATTACGTGGCCTGACCAGTTCATTGCAGCGCGTCAGCAGTGAGCTGGAACAGAACCCAAGCGCGTTGCTGTACGGTAAGCCCGCAGCGAAGCGCGGGCCCGGGGAATGATTCCGTCTCGTTAAATTTAATGTTGAACAGCTCTTGTTCAACAATACAAGCGCAAGAATCTACAAATGCAAGACCAATTCCCAGTCACCCACAGGAGAAATAATGTGAGCAAGCCGCATATGGCCGCCGCCACCCCCGTTCGCCGTCGATGTGGAAAAAGGCAAGGATTACTACTGGTGTGCATGCGGCCAACGACAACTGAGTAGACAGTCTTGGCTAACGGTCGCCGGCGCGGGAGCGTGGACAGGGGGTGTGCGTGAAACCGGACCGATTGCCGACCTACTTCATTTCGCACGGCGGCGGGCCCTGGCCGTACATGATGGAGCAATCCAACGGCATGTTCGACCGCCTGGCGCAGTCCCTGCAGGACATGCCGCGGCAGCTTGGCGGCAGACCGAAGGCGGTGCTCGTGATTTCCGGCCATTGGGAGGAGCGCGAGTTCACCGTGATGGCTGCCGCACGGCCGCCCATGGTCTACGATTACTACGGGTTCCCGGAGTACACCTACCATGTCCAGTACCCGGCGCCGGGCCTGCCAGCACTGGCCGAGCAGGTGCGGCAGTTGATCCAAGGCGCAGGGTTCGCGGCGCGGCTCGATGCCCGGCGCGGTTTCGACCACGGCACTTTCGCGCCGCTGGTGGTGATGTACCCGCAGGCCGATGTGCCGGTCGTGCAACTGTCGCTGCGGGTGGGCTACGACCCTGCGGAGCATCTGGCCGTTGGCCGTGCCCTGGCGCCGCTGCGCAATCAAGGCGTGCTGATTGTCGGCAGCGGGCTCAGCTATCACAACCTGCGCCGCATGGGGCCGCCGGCCGCGCTTCCGTCGAAGCAGTTCGACGACTGGCTGCAGCAGACCTTGATCACGGCCGATCCGGAGCAGCGCGCACAGCGGTTGATCGACTGGCAACTGGCACCGGCCGCCCGCGTGGCCCATCCGCAAGAAGACCACCTGCTGCCATTGATGGTGGCGGCGGGAGCCGCCGGGCGTGACGAAGCCGTGTGCGTGTATCACGAGGAAGGCTTCTTCGGAGGCGTGACCGCATCCAGCTTCAGGTTCGGCCAAGCCGCGGCCTGAGTGTCGTTCGCACGCGCGCACCGTGCACAAGCTTGCCGCCTAAACACCGGCGAGACTCAGCTCCCGGGGACTGAGGGTGAGGATCTCAGCACCCTTTGGCGTGAGATGTACGGTATCCTCGAGCTTGATCGTGTGCCCGGCTGCTTCCATCACATGCATCTCGATGGCGAGCACCATTCCGGCGTGGAGTACAGCCCGGCCCTTGCGCATCAGAAGGGGCGGTTCGTTGAGTTCCAGACCGACGCCATGGCCGACGAAGTGCGCTCTCGCTTGCGTATCGAACCCGAGGAAGGCTTCACCCAAACCCAGTTCAGCCGCGCGTTCCTCGGCAAGGGCAAACAGCTCCCCCGTGTTCATGCCACAGGACAGCCGGGCGATGACGTGATCGGCAACGGCGCGCAGGCGTGCGAATAGATCCTCGGCCCGTTCGGGAAAGACCTCCAGCGCATAGCTGCGGCTCTGGTCCGCATGGTAGCCCTCCACGCAAGTCGGTATATCCACCAGCAGCAGATCGCCACGCTCCGCGATACGGCGCGAAGGTCCGGCCGGAACCGCACTGCTCAATCCAGTACCGGTGATGGTATAGGCCACACCACTGGTGCGGCGCAGGTTCGGTCCCGAAGCAAAGGGACCGCGGCTCATGACAAAATCGGGCGTGCGCATGAAGAAAGTGCCTTCATGGCCAGCGAGGCGGTGCGCATTTTCGATCATCGCCGCGAGTTCCAGTTCGCTCATGCCGGCACGCGCCCCCTCGACCAGCGCCAAATGGCCAGCGTGCATGGCGACACAGGCTTTGGCGACGCTCTGGACCTCATCCGCATCCTTGATCATGCGCTGGCTAAGGATATCACTCGAGATATCCACCAGTTCGCGTTCATTCAGTGCCCGCTTGACACCGCTTGCCTGGGCTACGGTCAGCAAGTCAAGCTCGGTCCCAACCTTTTCGCCAACGCCGGCGCCGGGGAACATCTGCTGACAAACGCTGGCGGCGCTACTCTCAGGGATGACGCGCTCGGCTTCCAGACCACACTCTGTGCGGGCAAACTCGTAGCCCCGGCGCACGAACAGGCGATAGTCATTGGGCATGACGACGAAATAGGCAGGCTGGGCGGTTCCTGTGAAGTAAAGAATGTCGCGAGAATAAAAGAGCAGTGTCCCTGCCAGGCGTCGCTCGCGCAATACCTCCTGCAACTGCCTGATACGTTCCTCGTGTCTCGTTGTCGAATTTCCCAATTTTTTCCTTTCAAAAAACCGTGAGCGCAGACCGCCGCCGCGATACAAGCACACTGTACTCCGCAAATTTTATCGCGATGCTGGAGGGGAGGTGTACTGGCTGTTGCGGCGAGCCGGGAAATGACCCAGTGCCGAAATTGGCCTGACTCATGCCAAATCTAAATAAAGCCAACCGTTTGACGATAAGCAAAGCGCTCGAGTACTGCAGCGATGAAGCCGTGGCGCTCGACATCGTTGCGGATAGAACGGACTTTGACTCCAAGGAGCCTTTCCACGAAAGCGCGCAATTGCGCCACCGTATTGAGCCGCGTTTCAAAGTACGTCGGCGGTCGGATCGCTCACGTCGCAGACCGGCGTCAGGACGAATGGCTTGCCGCTTCGCGCGGCATGGAAACGAACAGGCTGCACGGCAGTTGATCGAGGAGGGAATGGCCTACCGATCCGCGCCACCAGCGGTCGAGGGCCGAGCGCCGATGGTGCCCGACGATGACGAGGTCGGCGCCGACCTTGCGGGCAAAGGCGCCGATGGCCTCGGCCGGCGCCTCCCATATCCTGATTGAGCCGGTGGCGTCCAAGCCCGCCTCGCGCAGGCGTGCGAGGCCTTTCTCGAGGATAGCACTGATGTAGGCCCGGTCTTTTTCCGACAGATCTTCGGACAGCGGGCCGGCGGCCAGGAAATAGGGGGACAGTGGTGGCACGACCGCCAGCAGGTGACAGCGGGCTTTAAAGCGGCTTGCCAGGGCAATCCCCTCTTCGAGTGCGTCCCGGCACTCTGCGCTGCCGTCGTAAGCAAAGACGATGGTCTGGAACATGTGCATCCTCCTCCGATAGCGTCAAAAAACTCTTGGCGATTTGACGGGCACTGATGGTCACGCTGCCCAACCGCGCCGCCGTCAATCCATCGCCGCGTGCATCTCGGTCGCGGCCGCCCGCCTGGCCGGCGCCCGCAGCAGGACAATCAAGGGGATGGCGGCCAGCGTGATCCACATCATCAGCCGGAAATCCTGCAGATAGGCCAGCGTGGCGGCCTGCCGGGTCACTTCGCCGTTGATTGCCGCGAGCCCCTGGGGCGTGCTCAGGTTGTAGGCGCCCGCTTCGACCGCCTGCCTCAGCGCCAGATTGAAGGGGTTGATGTAGTCGGCGAACGCGGCATGATTGGCCTGCGTGCGTTGCGCCAGATAGGTCATCACCACCGAGATGCCGATGCTGCTGCCGATGTTGCGCATCAGGCTGAACAGCGCCGTGCCCTCATTGCGGTAGCGCGGCGCCAGCGTGGCGAAGGTGATGGTGGACAGCGGCACGAAAATGAAGCCCAGGCCCAAGCCCTGCGTGATGCCGGTGCGCACGATGTCCCAGCCGGTGATATCCATGTTGAAAAGGGTCATCTCCCACAGGGACAGGCTGGTCAAAATGAGGCCCAGAAAAATCATCTGGCGCACGTCCACCTTGCCGGACAGCTTGCCCACTGCAATCATGGCGATCATGGTGCCCACGCCGCGCGGGGCCAGCAGATAGCCGACATCGATCACCGGGTAGCCCAGCAGGCCTTGCATGAACGGTGGCAGCAAGGCCATGGTGGCGAGCAGGATGACGCCCACAATGAAGATGAACAGCAGACCGACGCTGAAGTTGCGGTCCTTGAACAGCCCGGGTTCGATGAACGGATGCTCGTGCGTGAACATGTGGGCGATGAAGAGATAGAGCGCCAGGCCCGCGAGCATGGCCTCGATCACCACTTCCGGGTTGGCGAACCAGTCGAGCGATTCACCGCGATCCAGCATCATCTGCAGCGCGCCGATGCCGAGGCTCAGCAGGCCAAAGCCGAGCAGGTCGAAACGCCGCGAGCGGTCGATCGGAGTTTCGCGCACGAACGCCGCCAGCCCGAGCCAGGCCAGCACACCAAACGGCAGGTTGATGTAGAACACCCAGCGCCAGTTGTAATATTCGGTCAGCCAGCCGCCGAGCGAGGGGCCGAGAATCGGTCCCACCATTACGCCCACGCCCCACATTGCCATCGCCGATCCATGACGCTCGCGCGGATAGGTATCGAGGAGCACGGACTGCGATAGCGGCACGAGACTCGCGCCGAATAACCCTTGCAGCAGACGAAACAGCACAATCTGGTTCAGGCTTTGCGCCGCGCCGCACAGCATCGACGCCAGCGTGAAGCCGACCACCGACCACATGAAAACGCGCTTGCGTCCCCAGCGCGCAGTGAGAAAACCGGTCAGGGGCATGAAGATGGCCGCCGCCACGATGTAGGAGGTCAACACCCAGGAGATCTGATCCTGGGTCGCGCCCATCGTCCCCTGCATGTGCGGCAGCGCCACGTTGGCGATCGTGGTGTCCAAAGCCTGCATGATGGTCGCCAGCATGACCGACACGGTGACCAAGCCACGATGTGCGCTTTCCGGGTTTGCGGCTGTCGTGGCGGCAGTCATTGTTTGATCTCAGAGCGAGAACCCGAGCACGCGACGGCGATGGCCGGTGTCGATTTCCACGATGGTGCTCAGCCCTGCGCGCAGTTGCGGCATGGTCGGTGCGGCTTCGATCTTGATCCGCACGGGCACCCTCTGCGCGATCTTGACCCAGTTGCCGGTGGCATTCTGTGCCGGGATAACCGAGAACTCCGCCCCCGTGGCGGGACTCAGGCTTTCCACCACGCCCTTCCACGCCGCCTCGGGGTAGGTATCGACACGGATGGTGACCGGTTGGCCCGGATGAACGTAGGTGAGATCGGTCTCGGTGAAATTGGCTTCGGCCCACAAGTTGCCGCTGACCACCAAGGCCAGCGCCATGGAACCGGCGGCGACATACTGCCCAGGCTTGGGTGGCTTGCTCACTATACCGGGCAGAGGGGCGCGTACCTCGGCCCGCGCCAGATCGAGCCTGGCTTGCTCCAGTTCGGCCAGCGCGACGCGATAGCTTGGGTGGCGCTCCACTGGTGAATCGACGCTGCCGCCTAAGGTTTCCGCGATGCGCTTCAGGTCCTGGTCCAATGCGCTGATTTGCTGCTCGGCGAGGTCGGTGCTTTGCTTCGCATCGTCGAACTTGGAAGCGGAAATGAAATTCTTGGCCACCAAATCGGCTTGGCGTCGCTGGTCTTTCTGGGAGAAGGCGTACTTGGTTCGCGCCAGGGTGATTTCCGCCTGCTTCTCGCGGTAACTCGCTTTGAGCGCAGCCAGATCGGTGCGCACCTGCGCCAATTTGGCCTCGGCTTTGGCCACCGCCACCTGAAACGGCGCAGGATCTAGCCGGAACAACGGTTGGCCGGCATTGACGGACTGGTTTTCATCAACCAGCACTTCCCTGACCGTGCCGGACACCTCCGCGCTGACCGGCACCTTGTCCGCCTTGACATAGGCATTGTCGGTTTCGACGTAGCGCCCGCCCTTGAGGTACACAACTCCGACTGCAAGCGCGGCGATCAATGGAACCACAACCAGCAGGATCAGCCGTTTCAAGCGGCGCTTGGGTGGTCGTATAGATTCGACGGCAGAGGTTTCGTTGCTGGTTGCGGCATGACTCATGAGCAGGTGACTCCAGGAATAGTGTTCTTGCGCGAGTTGTCACCGCGAGCCAAGGTTGTCGCGCATCTTGCGCAGCGCGAAGAAAACGATGGCGGCTTGTTGATCGTCGAGATCGCGCAGGGCATCGGCCTGGATCGCCGCAGCGACCTGTCTGATTGCGGCCAGGTGGGAAGCGGCGGCAGGCGTCAAGAACATCTGATATGCCCGCCGATCTGCGGGATCGGAGCGACGTTCGACCAATCCGGCATCCGCCAGTTGATCGATCAAACGCGCGAGCGTGATGGGTTGCACTTCCAGCATTTCCGCCAAATCGACTTGGCGAACACCTTCATGCCGAGACACGTAAACGAGCGCCCGAGCCTGCGCTAGGGTAAGAGAACTCCCTTCAAGTCGCCGCTGAAAGCTCTGCCGAAGCAGGCGGGAGACATCCGCCAGAAGAAAACCGAGACTGTCACGCTGCATGTCCAAGTACCGAAAATAGTAAGCACTGCTTATTATATATTGAACACTTTGTGACACGCAAGGCGAGCGTCGGCACGGGCGCTGCCGGAATTCTGCGCTATGCGCGCGTCATGCCATATTGGCGCCTTCGCTTAAGGCGATGAAGAACGCCTTGATATGAAGGCGCATGTGGGAGTGGACGGCAGGTCCAAACTCATCCACTCGGTAGTGGCGGCCCCGGCCAACGAACACGACAGCCAAGCCTTGGGGCAACTGCTGCACGGGCGTGAGACGCGTGGGGGGCGACGGCGCCTATGCTGGCCAGACTGAAGTCATTCGCCGCGTCGCGCCTAGGGCCAGGGACTTCACCCAGGCCAAAGCGAACTGCAACGCCCCATTGACTACGGCCGCGCGGTCTTCAGCGATCGATCAACAACTGGTGCAGATCAGCCGCATGGCGCTCGGGGTAGACCATGCCGAATTTTTCGCCAAGCAGCAGCTGCAGATACGCGGCGTCGGAATTATAAAGATGCGGGTGAAGGTAGAACCGCGGCAGCAAACGCGCGGTGAGGCGGTGCCGGCCCGAGGCGTTGCGTTGCGCGTCGGGAAACAGCGTTAGGTTGAAGCTCCACAACCCGAGCTTCGCATACGCTGCGAGCAGGCGCGACAGAAATTCGGCGAACGCGTCGATCTCCGACTCCGCGCACTCGGGTAGCGTCGCGCACCGCGTAAATAGCGCGTGCGCGTCGCCGAGCATGCTCGAGGGGCAGTACGGCACCCACCACGCGACGCCACCTTCCTCGCCAAGCCAGCGCTCGCCGCCGCGCTCCGCGCCGAGCAGGCACTCGGCGTACGGCCGGCCGTGCCGATCGAGGAAGCGCCCTTCCGCCTCGAGCTCGCGCCGCAGCGCGTTACCGGGCGTGTCGGTGACGATAACCTGCAGGTGCGGGTGCACCTGCGAGGCGCCTGCCGGAGGCATGTAGTTCCAGGTTACGATTCCGTACGCCTCGCGCTCGCCAAGCGTCGGTGCCGCGAGCGCGATAAAGTCACGCGCCAGCTTGAGCGCGTCGGCGATGATCGGCGCGGGCACGCACTCCATCGGCAGAAAGTGCGCCCTCGACATCACCAGGATCGCAGATACGTCGTCGTAGGGGAACAGGTTCGGCGCGAGCACCGCCTCGCCGCGCTTGATGCGCCCGCCCGGCACCAGCGCCTCGGGGTAGCGGGGCGTGACGCGCTCGACCGCCTCCGGGCAGAAGGGACAGTTCTTCCCGGTGCTCTCGACCAACGCCGACAGGTCCGGGACCTCGCGCTTCGGGAACGCGAAGTGGCAGATGCGCGCGCTGTCGCCGGTCAGCGGGTCGTAACGCACCTCGCTCTCGATGTCGGCGAGCTCAAAGTTCTTGCGCGGGTCGTGGATGCGCGCGACCTTCTTTGCTGCGCGGAACGTGATCTTTCCGCTCATTTGCCTGTCTCGACCGCGTCGAATAGATTAAACGATGATGTCATGCGCTATCTCCTCCTTGATGCGAATCCATCGGAGATGGTTCGCCCTCGGCCCGAGCACGACGACTTCTCCGTTCGCGTCTGCTGTTTCAGTTTCACTTAGACCGATTGACATACGTTCTTGCTCTCGTAAGAGCTTAGCATACTGGCCTAGCCGATTCGGCGATTTGTATTGGGCCAGTACATTTTGTAGCCGCGCTGGCTGTGGAAATTGGCGACGCACTGGAAAAGCGAGTGCCCGGCATAGCGTTGCGCAGGACGTAGGTTGTCTCCTGTCTGTAAAGGATAAGCAACGCAAGTTGCACTTCAGCTGTCATTGCCTTGACAATGCTTGCCTAGGCAATTAACATTCATTTTCCCTTTCCGCGCGCCGTTTGCCGATGCAGCCAATCTACGATATCGAGACCTTCCGCCCCAGCCAGGGAGTCGGCGCCCACATTGGCCGCGCGCGCCGGACCATCGTCAAAGCGATCGATCGCGAACTCGCGCCGCTCGACATCAGCCACGCGCAATGGATCGTGGTCATGTTGCTGGGCGACGGCACCGCTTCCACCGCGGCCGAATTGTGCAAAATCCTGATCTACGATCCCGGCGCGATGACGCGGCTGCTCGACCGGCTGGAAAGAAAAGGCGTGCTGCGGCGCGTACGTGCCAAGAATGACCGCAGAACGGTGCGCCTGGAGCTGACCACCGGCGGCAAGCGGCTTTATCCGAGGATACTGGAAGCCCTGGTGGAAGTGTTCAACGGCCTGCTGCACGGATTTTCCAAGAGCGACGTGTGCCAGCTCGAAGATCTGCTCAAGCGCATCCCCGCGAACTCGTGACCCCGACACGGCACAGAACAGACATGGTGCATTCCGGACTCCGCGCCCGTCTCGCCCCCGTCCTCGCCGCCTTGCTCGCTGCGGGCTGCGCCAGCTTCGATGGGCTCGCGCCGAAGGCCGTTCGAGCCGACGCGGCCGCCTTGGCGGCGAGCCGGTCGCTTGCCGGCGCCAGGCTTTCGCCCGCTGCCTGGCCATCAGCCGCATGGTGGCAGCGCTTCGGCGATCCACAACTGGATGCGCTGATCGCCGAGGGGCTCGCGGGCAACCCGGGCATGCGCAGCGCGCGGGCGCGCATCGACCGTGCGATCGCGCTCGCAGCAAGTTCCGGCGCGGCGCTCTCGCCGCAGGCGAGCGCCGGCGCCGACGTCACGCGCCAACACGTCTCGGCGAACGGCATCTTCCCGCCGCCTCTGGCCGATTCGTGGTACACGCAGACCCAGCTTGCCGCGAGCTTCGGCTACGAGCTCGACCTGTGGGGCCGCAACCGCGCGGCCTACGATGCCGCGCTCGGACAGGTCAAGGCGGCCGAGGTCGACGCTTACGCGGTGCGGCTGCTGCTTGCGTCCAGCGTCGCGCGCGCCTACGCGCAGCTCGGCCGCAGCTTCGAGCAGCTCGATCTCGCGCACAGCACCCTGGTACAGCGCCAAGCGGTTCTCGATCTTGTCGGCCAGCGGGTAAGCGCAGGGCTCGACTCGGACGTCGAGCTGAAGCAGGCGGAAGGTTCGATCCCTGCCGCACGAGCGCGCATCGCGCAGCTGGAGGAGGAAATCGCGCTCGGGCGCAACCTGCTCGCGGCGCTCGTCGGCAAGGGTCCCGACCGCGGCTTCGCCATCGGGCGCCCGCATCTGCAGGAGCAGCCGATTGCCTTACCCTCGGCGCTGCCGGCAGACCTCCTCGGCAGGAGGCCCGACGTGGTGGCGCAGCGCTGGCGCGTCGAGTCGGCCCGCCACGACATCGAAGCGGCCAAGGGGCAGTTCTACCCCAACGTCAATCTCAGTGCGCTGGTAGGCGTGCAAGGCATCACCTTCTCCAAGCTCCTGACACGGGGCAGCGAGATTCCGACGTTCGGCCCGGCGCTGCGACTGCCCCTGTTCGACGGCGGGCGCCTGCGCGGCAATCTCGCCGCGAGGGACGCCGACTACGACCTTGCGCTCGAGCAGTACAACCAGACGCTGATCGAAGCGATGCGCGAGGTCGTGGACCAGCTCGCGTCGCTGCGCTCGGCCGATGCGCAGCGCGTCCAGATCGAGCGCGCGCTCGCGACCGCACGGCAAGCCCACGAACTCGCGCTCGTGCGCTACCGCGCCGGCGTCGGCAACTACCTGCAGGTGCTCGCCACCGAGACGCCGCTGCTCGAGCAGCAGAATCTGCAGGCGGGCCTGCGCGCCCAGGAACTGGGACTTTCCGTGAATCTCATCCGCGCGCTCGGCGGCGGCTTCGAGGACGCGAGCGCCGCGGGCGCGTCCTGACGCAAGAATAAAAAGAGTTACTGAACGAGCGATGAGGACGCCTACGTCCTCGGCAACCTAACCACGGCGGTGATGCAAATCTGCCTCTGAAAAATACCGAGTCCGGCGCAACAACTTCAGCAATGCGACGCACGAGTGGGTTCGGCGATCGGTCTTTACCGATCGTCCGCGCCTTGGTCAGCGCTTCGCTTGTCGCACCTGAAGCCCTCCACGACCGTGCGATAGGTTCAGGGGCAGCCCGCTTGCCGGCGCGTAAATCCAGTCGCGGGTGGGCGGCAGCGGATTGGGGCGGCGCGCCTTGACGGCCAGCACCTGGTAGATATTCATCCAGTTTCGGGCAAACCCGAACGCGCAACCCGCGAGGTAGATCGACCAGATCCGGTAGCGCTTCTCGCCGGCGATGCGCACCGCCTCGGTACGGTTCTTCTCGATGTTCCCGGCCCAGTGCTCGCAGGTGCGGGCGTAATGGCGCCGCAGGCTTTCCACGTCGGTGACTTCGAAGCCGGCCGTGGACATCTCGCTTAATACCAAGGAAATGTGCGGCAGCTCGCCGTCGGGGAAGACGTATTTGTCGATGAATGCTCCCACGCCCATGCCGACGATCCGGTTGTCGGGGTGGGCCGCGGTGATGCCGTGGTTCAGCGCGACGCCGCCGTCGGCGAGCAAGGCATTCATCTTGCGGAAATAGGTGCCCAGGTGTTTCAGCCCGACGTGCTCGAACATGCCGACGCTGGCGATCCGGTCGTAGCCTCCGGTTTCGGGGACATCCCGGTAGTCCTGCAGCCGCACCTCGCAGCGCCCCTCCAGCCCCTCGGCGCGGATGCACTCGCGCGCGAATTCGTACTGATTGCGCGACAGGGTAATGCCGGTGGCGATGCAGCCGTATTTCGCCGCGGCGCGAATGATCAGAGCGCCCCAGCCGCAGCCGATGTCCAGCAGCCGATGACCGGGCTCGACGCGCAGTTTGGCGAGGATGTGGTCGAGCTTTTGTTCCTGCGCCCGGTCGAGCGTGTCGGCGTCACTGCGAAAATAGGCGCAGGAGTACACCATGTTGCGGTCGAGAAACAGACGGTAGAACTCGTTGGAGGCGTCGTAGTGGTACTCGATTGCCTTGCGATCACGCTGCGGGGTATGGGTGACCGCCCGCAGCAGACGCCGGATGCGATCGGGGCGCGCCGCCGCGCCCACGAACCGGGCGCTCACCTCGAAGATGTCGCGCAGCGAACCTTCGACGCGGATCCTGCCCTCGACATAGGCTTCTCCGAGCTTCATCAGGTCGGGCGGCAGGAAGCAGCGCAGCGCCCGCTTTTGCGGGACCACGATGGTCACCTTCGGATCCGGACCGAAATCCAGACTGCGCCCATTCCATAGCGAAAGCCGCAATGGCGTCGGGCAGGTATTCCTCAGCCGTATGGCCAATTGCGTCAGACGGTCCTCGATAATCATGGCTCCCCCCAAAACTCCTCCACGGCTACGCTTGCATGTGGCGTAGCCTCACGGCGCGGAAACGGGGATCACGGTTCTCCCGTCGCTTCGCGCCGGCCCGGCGGCGAGCCGCCGCGGAATCGCGGGCACGAGGCCATTCAGCGGAACCCGGCCAGCAATGCATAGCACACTACTAAATAGTTTGCTATGATACGCAGCATACCATGAAACACGCCACGAAACCCACCACGAAACCCACGCAGCGCGAGCTGTTCGGCACATGGCTGGCGCACTTGACAAGAGCCTGGCGGGAGCAGGTCGACGCACGGCTTGCGCCCTTCGGTCTGAGCCAGGCGCGCTGGCTGATCCTGCTCCATCTTTCCAGGGGCGCGAACGGTTCGTCCCAGAAAGCGCTCGCCGCCCGCGTAGGCGTGCAGGGGCCAACGCTGGTGCGCACGCTCGACCGGCTCGAAGCGGAGGGCATGGTTGAGCGACGCGAAGCGTCGGAGGACCGGCGCGCGAAGACGATCCACTTGACCGCAGGGGCTGAACCCGTGGTGCAACGGATCCAGTCGGTCGCCGACAAGGTCCGCGGCGAGATCCTCGCCGGCATTTCCGACGCAGCGCTCGCGGACTGTGTACGCGTGTTCGAGCGAATTGCGGCGAACCTCGGGGCAGATCGGATCGGCCGCAAGTATCCCGCAAGGCAGACGTCGCACAAGGAGTAGCCTCGATGGAATCCAGACCGTCCGATTCGCCAGCGGCAGCAGGCGACGCCGCCGCTGGCGAAGCCTCGACCACCCCCGTTGGTGGTGCGAACTCCGGGCGACGATGGCGCGGCTTCGCCGTGCTGGCTGCGGGCCTGGTCGTGCTCATCGCGGGGAGTGCGTGGCTGTACGGGCAGTTGACCCATGTCCGCGTTGACGACGCGCGGGTTGCCGCCGATGTCATTGCGACCAGCAGCCGCGTTCCGGGCCGTGTAACGGCGGTGAACATCGTTGAAGGCGAATCGATTTCGGAGGGTGCCGTCCTGGTCACGATCGACGATCGCGAGACGAAGCTGCTGATCCAGGAGCTCGATGCGCGCATCAGTGGAATCGGGACGCGCCGTGCCGAGATCGAGGCGCGCATCACCATGATAGACCGCCAGACACAAAGCCAGGCCAGGGGAGCGCAGGCGCGCATTGCCGGCGCCAATGCGGCGGCGACGGCAGCTTTCGCAAAGCGCGATTTCGCCTTCCGCGATTTTGCCCGCGTCAAGGACTTGGTCAAATCCGGCGCGATATCCCGGCAGCAGTGGGACCAGGCGAGGATGGGGGCGGATACGGCGCAACAGGAAGCGACAAGCGCCGAGGCCAATGTCGAAGCCGCCAAGGCGGAACTCGCTCAGGCCGAGGCTGCTCGGAAGGAACTCACTGTGCTGCGGCGACAGCTTGCCTCTCTCGGCCCGGAAAGGCAGCAATTGAAGGCGCAACTGGACCGTGCCTTGCTCGATCTTCGCGATCGCACCATCACCATGCCTTTTGACGGAACGATCGACAAGGTGTTCGTCCATGCCAGCGAATACGTGACACCCGGGCAACGGCTGCTGATGCTGCACAATCCCCGTCGCGTTCGCGTCGAAGCCAACGTCAAGGAAACCGAAATACGCTATTTGCAGCCAGGCCAGCGGGTCGAAGTGACCGCCGACGCCTACCCCGATCGTACCTTCGACGGAACGGTGGAACGCATCAGCGGCGCGGCCACCAGCGAGTTCGCGCTGCTGCCGAACCCCAATCCCAGCGGCAACTTCACCAAGATCACCCAGCGCCTGCCCATCCGCATCGCCGTGCACGAGCAGGGTGAACTGCTCAAACCGGGAATGATGGTCGAAGTGCTGGCGAAAAAGTAGCCATGGCGCGTTCTGCCGCCACCATCGACGCGCTCTTCGCGCAATACGGACCCAACTATCGCTGGTTCGTCACCGCAACGGTCATGCTCGGGGCGATCGCGACGATCCTGACCGCCACCATCGTCAACGTCGCCCTGCCCGACATCATGGGCACGTTCGGCATGGGCCAGGATCAGGCTCAGTTGCTGTCGACCGGTTTTCTTGGCGCCATGACAGCGACCATGCTGGTCAACGCCTGGATGGTCGACTCTTTCGGCCAGCGTTTCACGTTCATGTCGGCGGTGTCGGTATTCGTCGCCGCATCGGTCATGGGGGGATTGGCGCCGGGTGAGGGCGTGCTGATCCTCGCTCGTGTGCTCCAGGGCGGCGCGGCCGGAATTCTGCAGCCGCTCACGATGCAGGTGATCTTCCAGGTTTTTCCACCGTCGCGGCGCGGAGCCGCGATGGGCATCTACGGAATCGGCGTCGTGCTCGCGCCAGCGGTGGGCCCGACCATCGGCGGCATCATGGTCGACAATCTAAGTTGGCGCGACGTATTCTTCATGCCTGTGCCGTTCTGCGTGCTCGGGCTGTTCATGGCGACGCTGTTCATGCCCGGACGGGCAAGCACCGGGCCACGCCACCGCTTCGACTGGGTCGGCTTCGGTCTCCTGGCGCTCTTTCTGCTCGCGCTGCTCGACGGTTTGAGCAACGGGCAACGCCGCGGCTGGGCATCGGACCGGACCATTCTGAACTTCACGGCGGCGATTCTCGCCGGCGTTGGCTTCCTGATCTGGGAGCTGCGCTCGGCGTCGCCCATGCTGAACCCGCAACTCTTTGCCAACCGCACCTTCGCTGCGGCGTCGCTGGTGGCATTCGTTTTTGGCGCAGGCATCTATGGTTCCACCTACCTCGTGCCGCTGTTCGTGCAGACCATCCAGGGCTACACCGCGACCCGCGCCGGTCTGCTGCTGATGCCGGCCGGCTTGGTGCTTGCCTTTGTTTTTCCGGTGGCGGGGCATGTTTCCGACCGGCTACCCACCCGTGTGCCGGTGATGTTCGGTCTCGCCGTGTTCGCCTACTCGTCGTTCCTGATGCAGGGCGTCGATACCAACACGTCTTTTCTCGCCTTTGCCTGGTGGCTCGTGCTTGGACGGATCGGGCTCGCCTTTATCATGACGAGCCTCAACGCCGGCGCGCTCAGCGCCCTGCCGATGCAGTTGCTCGGCCAAGGCTCCGGCGCCATCAATTTCATCCGGCAGCTCGGTGGCGCGTTCGGCGTGAATCTGCTTGCGATGCTGCTCGAATCGCGCTCGCAGCTCTACGCGCAGGCATTTACGGCCGCCCAGGATGCGGGTAACGAGTCCACCGCCGAGTTGCTTAGGGGCGTCCAGGAATTGCTGGCGCGAGCGGGAGTGCCGGAAGCGATCCAGCGCGCGGGCGCCGCCAACTTTCTCGGGCGGGTCATCTATGCCCAGGGCAACATGCTTGGCTATCGGGATTGCTTCCTGGTCGTCGCGGTGACATTCCTGCTCGCGCTGATACCCGGCTTCATGATGCGCGGTTCCAGCCGGAGCTGATCGGCGTGACGCGACAGCGTGAAGGCAGCGTGACACACGGGAACGGCAATAGGAGGATCGCACCATGTACCGAAAGATATTGCTGGCGTACGACGGGTCGAGCTTGAGCGCCGAAGTGTTGCGCGAGGGCGCGGAACTCGCGGCGCTTTGCAAGGCGGAGTTGTATGTCCTGAGCGTCGCCGACATTTCCGGCGCGGTTACCCTCGCCGAGGCCGTTGTCGAGCCGGATCTCCAGGGGGCGGAACAGGCAATGGAACAGGCTCTCCGTGCGCTGCGCAGCACGGGCCTGACAGCGGCAGGCAGCGTGCGCTTGGGTAACCCTGCGACTGAGATCGCCGCCTGCGCGCGCGAAATGCGGGCCGACCTGGTTGTGGTTGGGCATACCGGCAAGGGGATGCTGGCGCGCTGGCTGCAAGGATCCGTCGGCGCCATGTTGCGCGATCACCTAGCCTGCAGCCTTCTCGTCACGATCCCGCGAAAATCAAGCGATACAACGGCAAGCGTCGAACAAAGTGACCTGGAATCATGATCAGCCGGTTGCCGCTGGTCATCCCGGACGTCGACGAAGGACTCAAGATGGCGAGCGCCGAGGTTGCCAATGCGAGCCGACCGCGCCACCGCGTCCACTGTGTAACGCGCAGGCGTACGCCGACAAAAACCGACGCAAATCGTGCTCGCGCTGATCAACACCTTTTTTTGTGCCCCCTCGCCCTGTCGAACGGTCTTGCCGATGAACCCTCTGCTGCGACACCGCGCGCGTTGCCTCCGGTATGGGAAGCAGCGCTCGATCTGCAGGGTGCCGGGGCACGGGCACGTCAAGCGCCGGGCTCTACCGCCCGCACAACCCGCGTGCGAGTCCACTTTGGCAATGCATAAGGCGCCACGCAGGGGAACTGCGCGAGTCCGGCAGTATTCGGCGCTCGGTCGAACAGCAAGTCGTCGAGTCGGCGATCAACTCCACCCACCAGGGTGCCATCGGATCATGGTCTTCGGGTGCACTACGACCAGCGCACTTCGCCAGTCAAAGAGCGTTGCCAGAGCCGATGGCTAATTCTTTTCGCCGGATCAACCCGTCGCGGCCGAGCGCCACGCTCTATAGATAACACCAGTTGGCGGCGAAGGAACTTATTCCCGGCTTGGACCGACTGAGTCGGTCGGACTAGAAGAATGGCGCTTCCACCAGTTCGTGGCATGAAACTGAAATCTTGCCGATAGCCTGTTCGCGGGCGCGGAGCGAGCGGGACGGGCTGTGCCGGGACTCGCCTGTAGTCGAGGTCCGCAGCGGCGCCACCCCTCGAGTCTCATCAGGCGCAATGACACTTTCGACCGACAAATTGACTTGCTAAAATCGAGGGCTCATAATTTATTAAACGTTCGTTTAGTTTTTAGGTGATATTCAGCCATGAGTAATCCGATGATCAAGACCATTCCAAAGAGAAAGACGCGAGAAGATGTTCTTGGGTTATCGGTTCCACTTTTTGCCAAGTGCGGCTACGACGGGGTTTCCATGCGTGATGTCGCCGCTGCCGTGGGGCTCACCCCCGCGGCACTCTACTACCACTTCTCCGACAAGGAGCATCTCTACCTGGACGTGGTGGCGCATGAATTCGGTGAAAAGGCTGCGGCGCTGAAAGGCATGCTCGGCGGCCCCGGATCACCGTGGGCCAAAATCGAGGAGTTCGTTGCCGGTCTCGCCCGGTTGCTGGCGACGGACAAGAATTTTCTGCGGCTGATGCAATGGGTCCTCCTCGACAGCGATGAGGCGCGCCAGCACAAATTGGCCGAGCACGTGTTCAAGGACCTGTTTGCTGCCGTCCATGACCTGGCCGCCAAGCTGGACTCGCGCCATGACGCCCACCTGCTTGCGATATCGATCATCGCCCTGGTGTTTTTCCCGCTCCAGGCGGGCACAACCCACCGCTTCATGCCCGGCCATCGCGCCCAGCAAGACAAGCCCGCCGTGTTGGCGCGTCATGTCATCGAGCTGCTGCGCACTGGACTGCGACAGCCGGGAAAGCACGGGCAGGGTGCGATTCCACCAGCAAGCCCGGCAAAACGGACGGATCGGCACACGCCGAATTCTTGAGTTTCTTTCTGGAAAAGGAGTAGCGACCATGCCCAAAGACAAATCCACCGCCGCGCTGCTGCACGACGAACGGGGTGACGCGATGAATTCCGAGATTCTCACCTCCGTCGAAGGCAACATTCTGCGCGTCACGCTCAACCGCCCGGAGAAGAGCAACTCTCTGTCGCGTGCGGTGCTGCTGCGGCTGCGGGAGGTGTTCGAGAGGCAGTACGGCAACGATAAATATGCGCTGGCGGTACTCTCCGGAGCGGGCGACAGGAGCTTCGCCGCGGGCGGCGGTCCGGGCGAGTTCGAGGATGTGCGCACTGAGGAGCAGGCCTGCGCCCTGTTCAACCTGGGTAATCTCGCGTTTGAGGCCATCCGCATGTTCCACGTTCCGGTGGTGGCGGCGTTGAATGGCATTGCACTGGGCGGCGGCGCCGAACTGGCGGTGGCGTGCGATGTGCGCATCGCTGCGGCGCATGCGCGCATCGGCTTCGTGCAGGGCACCCTCAACATTCCCACCGCTTGGGGCGGCGGCAGCGATCTCGCCGCGATCATTGGCCCTGCGCGGAGCCTCGAGCTGCTGTGCAGCGCACGCGTGCTGTCAGCCCCCGAAGCGCATGCCGTGGGCCTCGTCGAGGCCGTCGCGGCCGAAGGAGAGCCGTTCGCCGCTTTCGTCGAGCGCTTTGTGGCTCCCTGGGTGAAACAGCGGCCGCAGGTGATGCGCGCGTTCAAATGGCAGTCCGTCGCGCGGAAACTTGGCATGGCACGCGCCGACGCCGAACTGCGCGACCGCGAGCTGTTCGCATCCGCCTGGTGCAATGGGGAGCACTGGCAGACGGCAAGGGACATTCTGAGCAAGGAGACAAAACGATGAGCGCAGTACGCAAGCCCGGCAAAGCAGACAGATTGGCACACGCCGAATTCTTGAGTTTCTTTCTGAAAAAGGAGTAGCGACCATGCCCAAAGACAAATCCACCGTCGCCCGGAAAGTGAGCCCGGAATCAACTACAGAGAAGTATCCACCCGTCAGCCCGGAGGAACGCTATCGAATGATCGCCGAGGCTGCCTATTACCGCGCGGAAAAGCGCGGGTTTGTCGGCGGCGACATAGCGGAGGACTGGGTGCAGGCCGAGGCGGAAATAGACCGCATCCTGCAATCACGCGAAAAAGGGCAAGGGATGACGCCGACAACGCAAGAGATCGAGCAGCAGGTTCAGGCCGCCCTCGAGAGCAACACGGCCACGATCTCCGAGCGCGTGCGCGCGATCACGCTCCAGGCGCTCTCCGGCGGCGAACTGGACAGGAAAGCGCTCAGGCAGGTAATGGCGGCTGTGGTGAAAGGCGCGCAGCAGGGCGCCACCCACCGCGCCGAGCACGGTGCGCTGGCGCTGAAGGAGGCCATGCGGGGTCTGGATGATGCCCTGGCGGTGGCTGCGGAGGCGACCCAATTGGCAATTGGAGAGGCCGCCGGCCGCACCGGCGAATTTTCCCGGCGTGCGCTGAAGGGGGCGGCCGACGATCTCGCCGCGCTGGAGTCGCTGTTCATCGAAACGCTCGGTAGCGCGGCCAAGAGTGCCACCGGCATTGCCCGGACCACCTTACGTGAGCTGACGGACCATGCGCGCGCCAGCGGCACGGCGGTGGGCGGCCGGGTCGAGTCGGCGCTTTCGCAGTTGGCGCACGCCATTGCCGACACCGCCCGTGAGCAGATGGAAACCGGGACACAGGCCTTGCGCAAGGAGGCCACCATGCTTGCCGGCTTGGCGGCTGGGGCACTCAGAGGCATCGCCGACCGCTTGCAATCGACGCCCGTGGACAAAACGGCGCGTCCATCATCGGGCAAGAGGAATTGAGCCGTGACAAGCGATCAGCGCCTGCAAAGCCTGGGGGACCGGTGCGACGTTTCCTGCCGGGCTACCAGGGACAGCACGAAAACCCCGAGGCCATTGCGCGGCAAGTCGTCGGTTTGCTGCGCAACGGTCTTGGCGGAAGTAACGAGGAAAAATCACACTAACGCCCTGTCTAGGGCAATCGCGCGGAGCAGACGTAGCCCTTTGCGGGCTGACTGCATCAACGCGGTGTCGGAAAGCGCGGATCGAGAGGCCGGCTCCATGGTCGCATAGGTTTGCCAGCCCGATAAGTTTTCGCATCGTTGCGCTTTTACTTTTTATTTTTATCACTGATCGAGAGGTATGCCATGTCCGAATCCAACAAACCCGATTCCACGACCAAAGACAAACTGATTGCCGACATGAAGCAGATTGTCGCCGATGTCGATGCGCTTTTGCAGGCCACCACCGATCAAGCCAGCGAGAAGGTCGCCGGCTTGCGCATCGACCTTCGGAAAAACCTGAAGGCGGCCCAAGGCCGACTTGCCGAGTTCGAGGCCACAGTCGTCGACAAGACCACGGAAGCCATCCGCGAGGCGCTGCAAAAAACCTCGGAAGCGGCCAATCAAGCGGCTGTAGCCACCATGGAAGCGGCGCAAAAGGCCGAGGAAGCGGCCAAAAAAGCGGCCGGGTCGGGTGAAGAAGCGGCCCAGCATGCGGCAGAAGCCGCCAGGGATACAGCCCAGAAAGCAGTTGCCGCCACCAGGGAGGCCGCCAACAAGGCACTGGACGCGATGAAGGATTGGATGCGATGACGGAAATGGCCCGGAAGGCCAAAGACACCATCAACAAGTAGCTCTTGGCACGCGCGACCTGGTCGCATTGGCGGACGGGTCGTGGAAGGCCCACGCCTGGGCGACGATATTCCGCGCTGGCGCCGCAGATGAGGTAACAACTATCGCAGCCACCACGGCTGCTGGGGTTTCTCATGCCCGGCACCACCATCACATCCGGTTGTTCAGATCACGACTTCAGGAGGATGACCATAGTGCAAGAAGAAACAGGCAACAATATTGGCGGCGGTAACGAAACAGCCGTGCTCGAAGCCGAAGTACGCAACGCCGTCGAACAAGGTCACGATGCGCAGGAAGTGGTGCGAGATCTCATCTTGCGCAAGATCAGCGCGCACTCGCCCGATATAGAATCCCTGCGGCAGATCGCTGCCGGCGTGCTCAGCGGGCCGGCCGATCGCGTCAAACCCCACCGCCGGCCTATGAGCAGGAGCGACTGATGTTCTGGGAGGCGCTGACGGCGGTGCGCGACCTCGGACGGCTGCGCGAGATCGCCTCGATCCTGATTCGCTACGGTTTCGGCGACATGGTGCGCCGGATGGGACTCGCCAATGTGCTGGAACGAGCCGGCCAGTCATTACGCTGGAGCAATGCAGAGGAGTTCGCCCACATGCTCCCGCCCGCACGGGTGCGGCGGGCGCTGGAGGAGATGGGACCGGCTTTCGTCAAGCTCGGCCAAGTGCTCGCCACCCGTGTGGACCTGTTTGAACCCGAGTGGATCGCCGAATTCAGCAAGCTGCAGGACAGCGCACCCGCCGCTCCTTACGCCGGGATACGTCAGCAGCTCTCCGAAGACCTGGGCGCGCCGCCCGAGGAAATATTTGCCGCCTTCGATCCCGAGCCGCTGGCAGCCGCTTCCATCGCGCAGGTGCATCGTGCGCGGCTCGACGACGGCAGCGAGGTCGTGGTCAAGGTGCGTCGCCCCGGCATCCGGCCGATCATTGAAGCCGATCTGCGCTGGCTCTCAAGGCTGGCTGAACTGGCCGAGGCGGAAAGCCCGGAACTGCGCCGCTACCGGCCTCAAGAAGTGGTGCGGCAGTTCACCCAATCGCTGCGGCGCGAGCTCGATTTCGGCGCCGAATGTCGCAATGCCGAGCGCATCGCGGCGGATTTTGCGGGGTATTCCGACGCAGACTCCCCGCGTGATGTGCCCACCGGCAGCGCCACTGCTGAAGCCACAGTCGAACCGCGCCCAGCGCCTGCGATCATCGTCGTCCCCCGCGTCTATTGGCCATGGACCGGGGAGCGGGTGTGTGTGCAGGAGTTCATCGACGGCATTCCCGGGCGGGATCTTGCCGCCGTCGATCAGGCTGGTCTCGACCGCAAGATCCTTGCCCGGCGTGGTGCGCACGCGGTGTTGAAGATGATCATCGAGGACGGCTTCTTCCATGCCGATCCGCATCCCGGTAACGTCTTCTATCTGCCCGACAACCGTATCGCTTTTATCGACTTCGGCATGATTGGGCGGCTTACCGAGGAGCGCCGCGACCAGCTGATCCGTCTGCTGCTAGGGCTGGTGAAGCAAGAGCCCGCGCGCGTCGCCGACGTGATGCTCGACTGGACGGGCGACGCTGCGGTGGACGAGGCGGGCCTGGTACTGGAAATCCAGACCTTCGTGGACCAATACCACGGCGTGCCGCTGAAACAGCTCAAGCTGAGCGCGATGCTCTCCGATCTGGTGGCCATCCTGCGCCAGCACCAGCTGGCACTGCCGCCCGATTTGGCGCTGCTGGTCAAGGCTTTCATTTCGCTCGAAGGCATGGGGGGCGAACTCGACCCGGACTTCGACATGGCCGGCGAAGCCATGCCCCTGCTGGAACAGGCGATGCGCGCACGTTACACCCCGGCCGCCATCATCAAGCGCGGCTGGCGGACGGCAGGCGAGGCGCTCTCGCTGCTGGCCGGTCTGCCCCAGGACCTCTCCCAGCTGCTGCGTGCCGCCCGGCGCGGTCGGCTGGAAATCCACATCGATGTCACGCACTTGAAGCGTGTCGGCAACCAACTCGACAGCGCCGCCAACCGGCTGGTGGTCGGCATTGTCGTCGCTGCGCTCATCATCGGTTCCTCCATCGTCATGACCGTGCCCGGCGGCCCTACCTTGCTGGGGCTGCCTCTCCTTGGAGCGCTCGGGTTTTTCGGCGCGGTGATCGGCGGGATATGGTTGCTGCTGTCGATCTGGAAAAGCGGCAGAGCGGACCGCGAGAGAAGGCCATGACTGCGAGCCTGTAATTGGCCTCACGGTCACCCAATACGAACGATTAAAAAAGGAACTTACCCTGTGAAAAGAACAATCCAGGCCGCACTACCGGCACTGATTTCGATAATGCTGGTTGCCTGCGGCCCAGCACCGCAGGCGCAGCTTCCCTCAGCCGTTAAGATCTGGACCCTGCCGATCATGACCGCGTCCGCGAGGGCACCGATCGAGTACACGGCAGTCGGTTCGGTGGTGTCCGATCAGCGCGTCGAGGTCGCATCGAGACTGAGCGGCTATATACGCGAAATTCTGGTGCAGGAGGGCGATCGGGTGCGGCGCGGGCAGGTGCTCGCCCGACTCGACGCAGCGGACGTGGACGGCGGCATCCGCCAGGGGCGTGCGGCGGTCGGCGCGACAGAAGCAGCGTTCCGCGATGCGCAGATCGACATGGAGCGCTTTCAGCGTCTGTACGAGCGCGGCAGCGTCTCCGAGAACGAACAGCGCAAGGTACGCCTCAAGTTCGAGGCCGCCCGCGAAGCCTTGAATCAAGCGCGGGCCGGCCACGACACGGCGCTCGCGCAACGAGCCTATGCTGAGATCACAAGTCCCGTGGACGGTGTGGTGGTGGCGCGGGTCAAGCGGGCCGGCGATCTCGCCGTGCCCGGCGTGCCGCTCTTGACCCTGGAGTCGGGTCGCGGGTTGCTGTTTGAGACCTTCGTGGCCGAGAGCCAGGTGGCCACCATTGCCGCGGGTAAGCCAGTGGAGGTCAGAATCGACGGCCTGTCCGCGCCGCTGAAGGGCACGGTGAGCCGGGTGGTCCCCTCCGGCGACCCAGTCACCCGCAGCTACCACGTCAAGATCGCCTTGCCCGAAACGGCAGGACTGATGCCCGGCATGTTCGGGCGCGCGAATTTCGCGCTGGGGGAAAGCCCATCGCCGGTGGTGCCCAAGGAGGCGCTGGTCGAGCGCGGCGGACTAACCGGCGTCTTCGTGGTGGATGGCGAAGGCCGGGCGCGCTTTCGCTGGCTGCGCATCGGCCGCGAGTGGCCGGACCGGTTCGAGGTAAGCGCCGGCCTCGGGGCTGACGAGCGCTTCGTGGCGGCGGTAGAGCCCGCCCTGCGCGATGGCGATCAGATCACCGCCGCGAAGGAAGCGCGATGATCGACCGCAGGCTCAATAGCGCCGGGCGTCTGGCGGAGCTTTTCGTCACCTCCAGGCTGACCGTCCTCTTCATGCTGGCTTGCGCCCTATTGGGCGCGCTGGCCGTGGCGCTCACTCCGCGCGAGGAAAACCCCCAGATCGTCGTGCCCGGCGCCGAAGTTTGGGTGGCGCTGCCAGGTGCCTCCGCCGAGGAGGTGGAGGAGTTGCTGATCCGTCCACTGGAGGGCATCGTCAAGCAGATCGCAGGAGTGGATCACACCTATGCGACCGGCGTGAATTCGATGGGCGTGCTGATGGTGCAGTTCAAGGTGGGCGAGGACAAGGAGAAATCCCTGGTCAAGCTCTACGACCGGGTGCTGGGCCAGCGCGACCGCCTGCCGGCCGGGGCGGGCGAGCCGCTTATCCGCAGTGTAGACGTGGACGACGTGCCCGTCGTCACCGTCACTTTGGCCTCGGAAACCTACGACGATTACGCCTTGAAACGGCTTGCCGACCGCATGATGGAGGGACTGCGTAGCCTCGAAGCGGTGTCCGCCGCTTACGTCAAGGGTGGACGCGACCGGGAGATGCGCGTCGAGTTGGACCCGGAACGTCTGCAGGCCTTCGGCGTGACGCTGGATCAGGTGCGCGCGTTCCTGGCAGCAGGGAATGTCGCAGCGCCCTTGGGCACGGTGGTGCAGCAAGGACTGAACCGCCAGGTGTTCCTCGATGGGTTTCTTGTCTCGGCGGAGGATCTCAAGCGCCTGATCGTCGGCAGCCACGCCAGCCGCCCCATCTATCTGGGCGATGTGGCGCACATCGTTGACGGCCCGCCCGAGGAGCGCTCCAGGCTCACCCGCTTCGCCTTCGGTCCGGCCGATGCGCGCTTTGGCAAGGCCCAGCAGCCGGAGATGCCGGCGGTGACGCTGGCAGTGGCCAAGAAACGCGGCACCAACGCGGTCTTCGTTGCCAATGACGTACTTGATCGAGTCGAACGAATGCGGGCGCAGTTCGTCCCGCCCGGAGTCGAACTCATCGTGACCCGCAACGACGGCCGGAAGGCGAATGCGGCCGTGAACGGCCTAATCGGGCATCTGGGCATCGCGGTGCTGGCCGTGTTCCTGGTCACCGCCGTCTTCCTGGGACTGAAGGAGGCACTGATCGTGGGTGTGACCGTGCCCCTGATCCTGGCGCTCACCCTGGGCGCGGCCTACCTCGCCGGCCTGACCATCAACCGCGTTTCCCTGTTCGCCCTCATCCTGTCGCTCGGGCTGCTGGTCGATGCTGCGATTGTCGTCATCGAGAACATTCACCGCCATTACGCCCACCTCGGCCAAGGAGACAAGCGCCGGACGACGGTGCAAGCCGCCAACGAGATCGGCAACCCCACCAACCTGGCGACGCTGGCCGTGATCCTAGTGTTCGGCTCGCTGCTGGTGGTGAGCGGTATGCCGGGGCAGTACTTCTACGCCGTCGCCTTCAACGTGCCCGTCGCCATGGCCGCCTCCCTGCTGGTGGCCTATGCCGTCGTTCCCTGGGCGGCCAACCGCTGGCTGAAGCCGGGCGAGGGGCGCGAGCTGGAAGACCACAACACCCGGGACCGCCTACACCGTTTCTACAGTGCCCTCATGGCGCCTTTGGTGGATAGTCCGCGCCAGCGCCGACGCGCCTTTCTGCTGGCGGGACTGGCGATCACCTTGTCCCTGTTTCAGCCGCTGTGGCACTTCGTTCGACCGGGGGGCGTAAGCGGCGCGCAAGCCTGGTTCGGTGTCGAAATGGCGATGATGCCCAAGGACAACAAGAACACCTTCAACATCACCCTCGACATGGCGGAAACCACTCCGGTGGAAGAAACAGACCGGCTCGCCCGCGAGATCGGCGCGCTGTTGCGTCAAATCCCCGAGGTGCGCGACTACCAAAGTTGGCTCGGCGGAGCGGGCGTGATCGATTTCAACGGCCTGCTGCGTGGTGCCGGTAGCAAGCAGGGTCCCCATGTAGCGGAGATTCGCGTCAACCTCCGCGACAAGACCGAGCGCAGCAAGACCTCGATCGACATCGTACGTGCGTTGCGTCCGAAGGTGCAGGCCATCGCTGCCCGCTTCCCCGGTAGCACTGTGCAGCTGGTCGAGGATCCCCCGGGGCCGCCGGTGCGCGCCACCGTCTTGGCCGAGATCTACGGCAAGGACCTGCGTCAGTTGCGTGCGCTTTCCGAGCAGGTCAAGGGCGCTTTCCGGCAGACCTACGACATGGTCGAAGTCACCGATTCCGAGGTGGAGGACGTGTACCAGCACCGACTGACGGTCGACCGGGAAAAAGCGGCGCTGTCCGGACTGAGTGTCGCCGAGGTAGCCGTCGCGCTGCGTCGCCTGATCGATGGCGAGGAACTGGGGCGCGTCCATATCCGGGGCGAGAAGAATCCCGTGTCCATCCGTTTGCAGATCCCCCGCCGCTACCAGATCGACCCCGCGCTCTTGTCGCGCGTGTCGCTAAGCAACCGGCAGGGCCAGCGCGTGCCGCTGTCAGAATTGGTACGGGTTGTGCCGGCTTGGGGCGACCGGCCCATCCTGCACAAGGACGGCGAGCGAGTCACCTATGTTGGCGGCGAGCTTGAATCCACCGCCCCCGTCTATGCCGTGCTCGACCTCGATCGGCGGTTGGACGGCATGGCGCTGGCCGACGGCAGCAGGTTGGTCACCAGCAACCTGCGCATGAATCCGGTTGTACCGGACACCCTCGGCGGCTACCGGCTGCTGTGGGACGGCGAACTGCGCATGACGCTGGACACCTACCGCGACATGCTGGTCGCTCTGGTGCTCGCGCTAACATTCATCTTCTTGGTGCTGGTGGCCTATTACCAGTCGTTCAGCCTGCCCCTAGTCGCTATGGCGGCGATCCCTCTGGGACTGGCGGGTGTTTTTCCGGGGCATTGGCTCATGGGGCAGCCGTTCAACGCCACCTCCATGATCGGCGTCATCGCCCTGGCCGGGGTGGTGGTGCGCAACTCGCTGCTCATCATCGATTTCGTGTTGGACTATCGGCGCCAGGGTATGGACCTGCGGGAGGCCATTCTCGAAGCTGGTGCGGTGCGCCTGCGGCCCATCCTGCTGACGGCCCTGGCTATCATGCTGGGCAGCGCGGTGATGCTCACCGACCCGGTGTTCGGTGGGCTGGCCATCTCGCTGATCTTCGGCACTCTGGCTTCCACTGTGCTCACTCTGATTGTCGTGCCTCTCCTCCTGTATCTCCTACTCCGGCACCAGTATTCGACGGAAACGGACATCAAGAAAGGAACATCATGAATCGCTCGAAAGGAGTTCGCGGCCTGTTGCGGCTCGCCGGTCTGGCCACGCTGCTGATCACGGTCCCCTCCGTCGCCGAATCCCTGCAGCAAGCGTGGGAGACGGCGCTCGTCGCAGACCGTGGCCTCAGGGCGTCGCGGGAGAACACCGCCGCCGCCGCGAACCTGTTGGAGGCGGCCAAATCCGCCCGTCTGCCCAACGTGGCGTTGGAGGCAGGCTATACCGCCCTAGACAACCCGCCGACGTTCAAAGCCGAGTTTTTCGGCCAATCGGTGCAAATGCCTCTGGCAGAACGCAACAGCACTGCCTACAAGGCGATGGCGACCCTGCCGATCTACACCGGCGGGCGCATCGAGCGCGGCATCGACGCCGCAGCGGCCGCCCACGACGCGACGAAGCTGGGCGAGACCGGCGATGCGCAGAACCTCAAGCTGCGCGTGGCCGATGCCTATGTCGCCGTGCTGCGCACGGAACAACTGCTCAAGGTTGCTGCAAGCCACGTGGAGAGCCTCGAGGCCCATGCCCGTGACGTGGAGAACATGTACGAGCAGGGCATGGTAGCCAAAAGCGACCTGCTCTCCGCCCGGGTGGCCTTGGCCGACGCGCGCCAGCGGGCCCTGCTGGCGGCCAACGGGCTGGACATGGCCCGCGCGGTCTACAACCGCCTGCTGGGGCGGACGTTGGAGGAAACTGTCTCGCTCGATGAACTTGCGCCCGAGACAGCGGAAGAGGCGCTGTCCACCCGGACCGAACGGGCGCTTGCCCGGCGTAGCGAGCTGGCGGCGCTTGCACGGCAGATCGAGGCACTGCGTCATCAGGCCGCCGCTGTGCGCGGCGAAGCCTCTCCTCAGGTGGCGCTTTCCGGCGGTTATGGTCATCAGGAGAACCGCTATCAAGTGTATCAAGGGCAATGGATGATCATCTTGGGGGCCAAGTGGAATCTGTTCGACGGCGGCGTCACCGGTCACCGCGCCGGCGCCGTTGAACGCCAGGCGGCGGCGCTAACGGAGCAGCGCGACGAACTGGCCTCGGTGATCGCGTTGCAGGTGCGCCAGACCTGGCTGGATGTGGAGGAGACGCGTAAGCGTCTCGTTGTCACCCAGTCGGCCGTTGCACAGGCCGAGGAAAACTTGCACGTGGCACGCGACCGCTACACCGCCGGGCTCTCCACTCACACCGAGGTGCTGGATGCAGAGACCCTGCGCGTCAACAGCGAGACCAACCACGCGCAGGCGGTGTTCGATGCCGCAATCGCGGGGCTGCGGCTCAAGCGCGCGACGGGTGAACTCTGAGCGCAGCGAGGGCGACTAGATGACAAAGTCCACAACTGTTGCCGAGTTTGAGGAAGAGCTTGGCCATGGGCAGCGGGTCGATTGGGTCTCGCAAAGCCGACTGTGTTATCGCGGGCACGCCTACGCTTATCGCGTTTCACGGTCGACATCGGCGTCGAAGCTGGCCTCGGGCGTTTCGGTTGCCCGACGCCGCGGATAGGTGGCGGCGAAATCGGCGACCATCTGCGCCAGCGGCATGTCGTAGAAGCTGCCTCGCTGGTGCACGTATTCCATGTGCCGCCGGCCCTCGCGGTCGCACGGGTGGTAGAGCGAATCAGCGCGCCCGTCCCAATCGAGGGGTAGCAGGCCGAAGCGCTCGCATAGCTCGATGTTGAACGCCGGCGTAGCCTTGACCCAGGTACCGTCGAGCCACAGTTCCGAGTAACCGTGCCAGATGAAAAGATCGGTTTGCATCATCTGTCGCATGCGCTCTGTCGACAGGTGGTTACGTACGTCGGCGTAACCCACGCGCGCCGGAATTCCTGCAGCGCGCGCCGCAGCGGTCAGCAGTGCCGCCTTCGTCACGCACCATCCGACTCGGGTCTCCAGCACACGGCTTGCACGCATGCCGGTGGGCGAGATGTCAATAAGGTACGGGTCGTAGCGGAACCCATCGCGTACGGCGTAGTACAACGAGACGGCCCGCTCGCGTTCGGTTGTGCCTCTGGCGTTGAGGTGCGCAAACGCGATTACGTCGGGGTGGTCGCTGTCGATCAGCAGCGTCGGCGCTAACGCGGCCGCAGAAGGTTTATCGATCATCGAGGTCTGCTCCAGTTGGATGGTGAGGGTTCCAATACAGTCGCCACTTAAGATTGCGGCCGACGAAATAAATGCTCAACGTCTTCAGCGAGTTCTATGAAAGCGTCATAACGCAGCGTGAGGAAAGGTCACAGAAAACGCCTCAGCCAGAAAGCAGGAAGTTCCCACTGCCAACGGCGACTATTCGCTCTGGGCTTTCCTGCCAAGCCTCGACCCGTACGTTGGCAACCCGGCCACCCACGCGCAAAGGTCGAACCGCTGCCCAGGTATCCAGCACCTTAGCGCTGCGCAAATAGTCGATGCGGAAGTCAACCAGCTTTGGTAGGCCAACCAATCCATTTGTCCACAATAAATGCACCATAGCCGCGCATTCGAGAAAACCCGCCATCGCGCCACCGTGCATTGCCGGCAACCTGGGATTTCCGATCAACCGGGGTGATGTGGGCAAGAAGAAGAGCGGCTCTTGCTGGTCTAATTCCAGGCGCATGCCCAGAGTTTGCGCAAAAGGCATCTCGGCGATCAGGGGTGCCCCATCGCGAGTCGCTTTTGCGGCGGAAAGGGCATCAGACAGTGACATCACGCAGAATCTCCGGAGCGTTTGGCAGCAGGCCGCTTGTGAAAATGAACACGCCGACCGCAGTCGCAATCGGGCGATCCGGCGTGTCGTCGTAGAGGTACCCGCGAACGAATGCGAACTGGTCGCTGACCTCGTGGCAGCACGCAACACAGGTAACGGCTGCACCCGGCTGGCTTGGACGCATGTAGTCAATGCGCAGGTCCAGCGTCGCGAATGCGCGATGCGTCGCCAACCGGCGAAACACCGCGAAACCAAACGTGTTGTCTGCAAGCGCGGCCAGAGCACCACCGTGCATCGACTGCGTATGCAGATCGCCGGCCAAAGCGTCACGGTAAGGCAGACGCAACGCACAATTCAAGCCATCAACATGGCCGAACTCAATTCCGAGTTCCCGGTTGAACGGTATATTGGCCATCATGTCTCGCCAGGGAGGCGGAGCGTTCGAAGTCATACTGAGCTATCCTGTCCGACAGGTGCTGACAAAGGCGAGCAGCACTCTACCTAGATCATAAGCTTTACTTACCAATTGGTGCAACCCCATGGACCTTCAACGCGACAATCTCGGCTTCATGCTCTCGGATGTATGGCGCCTTATTCGGCGGGTTTTCGACGATGCGCTGAAAGGCAGCGGGCTGACCTTGGCTCAGGCGCGGGCACTGTTGTACATCTCCAGGCATCAAGGTATCCGGCAAGTCGAGCTAGCCGAGCTTCTCGAGGTGCGGCCGATGACGTTGGCCCGTTTGCTCGATGATCTTGCCTCCGCCGGACTGGTGGAGCGACGAACAGATCCAAACGATGGCCGAGTCAATCAGATGTTCTTGAGTGCAGAAGGCTTACGCCAAATCCGAACGGTCGAAAAAGTAGCGGATGTCGTTCGAATCAGAGCCATGCGGGGACTCAACGAAGAGCAGATTACCGGCGCCTATAAAGCCTTGCGGGCGATGCGCGACAACCTTGCGGGTACAGCTTCGTCATTTGATGACGCTGAATCAGCGGCAGTGCGCGGCAAGCGCGCCGCCATCTTGCCGAGGACTATTTTGGCGACATCGAAAGCGAAATCTTCGCGCATGGGTCGAAACGGCGCTACTCGCACCCCGGGTCGCTAAGCTCCGGGCAATACTTGATCCCTCGGCCATGTCACCGTAAAAGCGGTAGCCGGTTGCGCCGACAGGTGAGGCATCGCCATGCATCTCGATGGCCAGCGAGGGTGGGAGTGCGCGGAAGAACTACACTACTTCTCTTCAATATACTGTTCCAGATTCGTTCGCAGCCGCGCGTCCAGCATGAACACTTCCTGCTCGATCCCTAATTTGCGCTTCTTCAGCGCCAACAGAATTGGGTAGTCTGGAATCTCACCCCAAGCCCCTTTCGGCGGTCGTGCTCGCTCCAGGTACTCTGATGCGAAAGAAGGTATGTACAGGCGCAACGGTCGTTTCGAAACGGCAGCCAGTCGCTCAGCGATCGAGATTCCGTCTGGGTCTAGGTCGCCAAAGTGCCACCATGACGTGGTTTTTGGCAGGCGCCGTAGAACCTCAAGTGCAGGCTCCACGTCTTGGCCTGGCGAAAAAAGGACCATGGACCATTGGGGTACCGGTAAATCGATGTACGCCCCTAAGTTTTCGCAGGTGATGACCGCACGTGGAGTCTTTCCGCAAAATCCTTCGGTACGGCGCCAAGCTCGCTCAGGGATCCCACACTCGCTAAATCGAGTAGCCTCCTCGTGGAGGTCAATGTCGTGGCCAGCGATCACCAGATGAAGCCCTGCGTTGGGCCGAAAGCGCGTCATTGCGTCGCGCGTTAGCGTCGGTTCGCCTCGTTCTGCATTTACACGCGCGATGCGCGTCGGCAGCTTAGGGCCTATGCCAGTTGAGGCATTCCAATTGCGCCGGTTCACTAACTCGCCATAGGCAAGCGCGACCGATCGTTGGACTACCGGCAGGTGCTCAAGGTCACGCGGCTGACAGGGATCGAGGCCGAGCTTTTGCAGATGAGCGCTTTCCGGTATCCACGATGGCCAGATTGTTTGCAGCCTCGCCTCAAGCGCAACTCGGCCGCTATCGGGGACTACCCATTCATTCTTCCGTGAGCTCGGCGTAATCCATCCGGCTGTTTCGAAACGTTTGATGAGATCGTGCCATTGTTGAGATTCTCGCACCCCTCCGTGCTTTTTGAGCCGAAGGAGCAATGCGGCCTCGCTGCGGTGCTCGCGTGAAATGCTCACGATAATGTAGCTACTGCTGCGACCTTCGCGGAATCGTGCTGTCCGCGTAGTCCACGCACGATCAGACGTTCTCTAGGATCAAAGACACGGGCGAGCGCGTAGAGCGTGCAGCGATATTGTGGCGATAGTTCTGGTGCAGTCACCACCACCTGAATGTTCTCCCGTTCGCAGAATTCGGCGACAACTTTCTGCCCGTCGCCGTCCAACCGCTGCATTTCATCGATGGCGAAAAGCGGGGTAATGTCACTGGCGCGTACCTCTCCGCGTTCGGCGAGAGACCGAAAGAGCATCAGCGATATGGCAAGCCCGCATCCAACCGATTCTCCTCCTGACAGGGAAGCCGCCGGTGTCCACTTCCGGTCATGCCGGCGGGCCTCGATCGCCAAATCCATGTAAGTGCGGTAATCAAGTAGCTCCTTGCCTTCCATCTTGAGGTCAAGCGCATCGCGGAAGAACTCGGACAGCACCTCTTCAAGTGGTCGTCGCTCATCCTCCATATTTCGGAAGAGGGACCGCTGGTCGGCGAATTCTTCGAGCGTCTTTAGGAGCTCCTGCCGCCGCTCCGCACGAATTCTGATCCCGACTACGTTGCCAAATATCAAACTTTCCCCCAGGCGGTTGAGCGCCGTGATCTTGCGCACCTGGGAACTAATTTCAGAATGTATGGCCTGGTAGACGTGCCGCGCCTGGTTCTTTACGTTGTCCTCGTCGCCGTGAAGTCGAGACTCCAGGCCGGCGCGGCGGTCGCGCATGTCGCGTAGGAGGTCGGCGCCATCTCGATCAATGAGGTCAGCGGAGATGCGATCCTTGAGAATCTCGATAAGGGCCGGCCAGATCCGCGCGCAAGACACTTCGTCCGAAGGATCTGCCTTTGCGAGGGTGGTGAGCCGCTCGGCCGGTTCATTCTCCAGTGCCCGTCCAATGACCGAAAGGCGCTGCGTTAGATCGCGAATATAAGCTGCTTCGTTCTCGCTCGCAACATCGCCGGCTTCCGCAAGCATACGATCAGCCACATCACCCAATATCTCCCGCACGGCTTTCATGCGGCTCAACAGCTCACGAGCATCGGCCTCCTCTTTGTTGAGTTGCGGCACAATGCCCTTTAACTCTCCCGCAAGTTGCCGAGCGTCTCTCTTGCCGTTTTCCAGATCCGATTGCAGGTTTGCAATTGCTTTCTGGTATGGTTGAGAGAAGGAAGCCATGTCGGCGGCGATAAGTTCATACGCATCTTTGGCTGCTTTATGGGCACTCTTCGCGGATTGATACTCCACCTTTGTCGTTTTTCTGGCATCTTCTATTTCTAGTCGTGCGGCGCGATTCGCAAGAAAATACTCGATCTGTTCACTGTTCCGCAACAATGCCTCCTGGCGCTCCGTGAGCCCTTGGAGTTCTTGGGTCCGGATTCGCTCGCGCTCACCCTCCAGTGCGCGAATGTCCGTTTCGATTTGAGCGTTTCTTGCCTCCCGCGCTTCTTGCCCGAACACCACTGGGCGATGCTTGGATGAAACGACGTAGCCACCGATACTCGGGCAAACATACCATTTGGCTCCACCAACTTCGCGCGGATTTGCTCCGCGTGGTGGGTTCTCTCCCATCCAGAATAGGTCCGGAAATTCTTCGTTCGGAGCAAGGTTGGTTAGGGCGTCGATGCCTACGCCGACCACGCCGGCGGTAAGTCCGCCCAACGCCATCTCGACACTCCGGGCTTCCGATTCCGAGGCACTATCGAATACCTCTGCGAGAGTCTGGGCTTGGAGCGCATGCGCGAGGGCAGAGGATTTCGGATCGGCCTCGTTCGCACCAAGACGTGCCGTTTCTTTTTGCAGACGTTGGACGCCGAGGTTCTTCTCGGCAATTTTCTCGACGCACTTCGCAATCTGATCTTTTATCCAGTGATTTACTGTCTGAAAATCGCGATTGGCGAGCTGGGCCGCCACCCGTTTCCACACGTCCTCGCCAGTGGCAATTTTCCTATACTTGTCCTCTGCTTCCTGAAACGTGGTTTTCGCGGACTGCTCGGTCGTAGAGGCCCGTTCCACCGTTTCGTTGGCATTTCGCAGTTCAAGCTGTTTGTTTGCGGTCAGGTTCTTCAGACTCTCCTCGGCGGTCTTGATTTCGACTTCAATGCGCGGTTGCTCTTCACTTAGCCGCTGCGCGGTCTTTGTCTTCGCTTCGATCGTGCTCTTCGTCCGCGTAACAAGTGTCTCAGCGGCGGCAAGTTTTGCAGCCAACCGCCCGAGAGACTTGGAAACGACAGCTTTCCCCGCGCCGTACGTGGCTTCCAGCAGTTCGAGTTCTTTTCCGGCTTCTGCGAGTTCTCGACGGGTCCGCTGCACCTGATCGGTACATTCCTGCAGCTTGGAAACCGCTTCGGGGATGCGCTTGGCCGGCGCTAGCAGATAATCCTTGAGGGTCCTAGCCACCTCCGCCGTGATGCCACCACGGAATGCAGTCTCGACCAACTTTCCATAAAGTGTACGGTCGTGCCGGTTGAAAAGGTCCGTAGGTAGGATTCCGGCCTCGTATAGGATATGTCCATAGTCACCGACCTTGTCGTGCTTCACCAGATCTATACTCCTGGCCGCGAGCGAGCGCCGCAATTCTGGCAGGTCGGGGTATAGCTCTTCATCCCCGTCGACGATACGCATAACGTCCTGTAGTGGCATTTCGTCGGATAGGCCCTCAATGGTGAATCGCGAAAACTCACCGCGACCATCGGCGATGCGTACATGAATCCCGGCCAGCAGCCGGCGATCGTGTCTGGACCGGATGTCAAGTACCACATAGGCGTAGCCGTATTTGTCATCTATCCTGGCCGCTAAGGGATCGACCCCGGCGGCGTGCGGATCCAAGACATCGGCAATAGGGCGAACGTCGAGTGCCATCCGGTCGGGTAGCAACGCATAGTTGAGACACATGACCAAGGTCGTTTTGCCGGCGCCGCTGTTTCCGGTAAGCCCGGTGAAGTGAGGATCAAGGGCAAGCTCTTCGTAGTCGATGCCGCGCCAGCCTATAAACGCTACGCGCTCAATTCTGGATCTGCTCGCCATCTTCCTCGCCTTCGCTGGTGATATCTTCCGACACGTCGAAAACAATGCCACGTTCCGTCTCAAGCAGTATACGAGCACCGGCATCGGGCGCATTGTCGTGTCTTGCAAGCTCTGCGAAGCGGGCAATAGCCTCTAGCGGACGCACCGTGTCGTGCTCAAGGACGATGAAGCCGAGCTCTGCTAGAACGCGTAACGCGCGCTGAATCTCTTCGGTAATCTTGGCGTCGGTCGCGGCTTCACGTTGCTTTGGCGCGTAGGTCTTTTGTAGGACCTCGCGTGGGATCGTCGTCTCGATTGACTGCAATAACTGCGCAACCGGGATGCGTCCAGATGACTTGGTAATCTCCGGGTCACGCGCTTTCAGGGCGATGAACAATCCGAGGTGCACACATGGTTTTGACAGCCTTCTCGTGGCTATCAAATTACCTCGAGGCAGCAGGTAAAAAAAACCGTCAGGATGTTGCACCATTTGACACTCGAAGCGCGCATAAAAGTCCTTCAGCTCATCGTAGTGCTGCGTGCAGAACTCGTAGAGCACCAGCTCACCTCGACCGATGTGGCCGCCGCGGCGTAGCAACACGTCTGTTCGGGCGAAATTGGGATCGTAAACATTCATTTTGGAGTAATCCTCAGTTCCTCGACTTCGGCACCCGCGCCGATCGACACCCAGTTTCTGGCGCGCTGATCGACTCGGCCCGCTGACGCCATCTGAGCTACCAGCCAAGGCGCTTTCGCTGCGAGCGTAGGGAACGTAGCTCCGCCAGAAACCATGGAGGCAAGCAACGCCGACATCCTTGCTTCGCCGGATTGGATAGCTTCGGTGAGAAGAGCGTCCAGACGCTCGCGTAAATCGTCGAGCGCGACAACGGTGACCTCCCGAGAGTGGTCCTCCCGCTTTCGCCGAGGGGCGGCGAGCGGTCGGACTTCGCCAAGAGCAATAGGTAGTCTTACAAAGTAAGGCGCGTCCGCAACTGAAAGGGTCCATGCGGGGCTTTCTGCCACGGCATGTTTCAATGCTTCAGTGAGCCTCCGAGAGCGATCTATACGCACAACATCACGTAGGAAATCGTGCACCACACGGTGGTGTTCACCCCAGTCAGAGAGCCGCTGGTTAGTCCATTGAGAAATGGACTGCAGTCGCCGCTCTATCTCGCCGCAGTTCTGAAACAAGCCGGTGATTGAGCCAGACTCGCCCATCGATTCGATGCGAGCGAGCAGGGTACTAGCGGCAGTCGTCGAAGTGAGGGTCACCTCGTGCAAATCACGGATTGTGATAACCACCGCCGCCAGCTTCTGCTCGCATAGGTCAATTGAGGCCTCGCTCGATTCGGAAAGCAGCGCCGGGATGAAAGACCGTAGCTCCTCGTGCTGGCGGTCAAGTTCTTTTTGGTGGCGCTGGATGCTTACGAGCATGTCTTTCAGGACATGCTTCATCGGCGATAGCACACAGTCTTCCCATGCCTCTTGCGAGCTGGCTTGTTCGGCTTCCTCAGCTAGACCGGCGAGTTGCCGGGTGAAAGCGCGCAGAATGGCCGTCAATGGCTCGCCCGAGAACTGTCCGTGTTCGAGGTGCCAATCAGCGATGTCCTCGCCCAGCGAGGTGAGCTGCAGCTCGGTGTCTTCGGCAAGTGTTAGCCGACGCATATCGGCGCGCGTGAGACATTCCGCGCGCATCATCCTGGTCAGACTCTCGGTAACGCGTTTTTCGCCGCCCGCCGGATCGGAAATATCCAACTCATCGATACGCCTGGCCAGCCCGCGGATTTCGCCCTCGGTGAGGCTTATGGCGCCGTCGCCTCGCGTTTGGATTCGCTGGCGGATTAGAACGAGTAGGGCGATATCGCGCGGGCGCAGCTCGATTGCTACTCCGGCGTCGATGATCGTCTGAGCGAGTGCCAGCGCTCCGCCCGGCCGCATTAGCGGTGGAATGGGCGCTGATCGCTCTGAATGTGCGTCAGGCACAATAATTGGTTCCGGGGAGGATGCGTCCATCACAGCAAACGGAAATAAACAGGGTTCAATTTGTAGTGGTAAGAAACGCCGCTTTTTACGCCGCGTACGAGAAAACCCGTTTCGCGAAGCCGACGTATTGCCGTCGAGACCGTGCTGTGAGATAGAGAAAGGTTCTTTTCGAGTTCGCTGTGGACCACAACATCGCCAGTGACCGGGATGTCCGCAACCAGGGTCCATAGAACTAGGGTGTCGAACTTCGAAAAGCGATGCCTTTGAAGGGCCTCAAGCGCTGAGGCATTCAGGACGACCGCATGATCGGGGCGTATTGTCATGAGATAGCTATCATATAATTATTCTGAATAATATGCTTTTTCATACTATTTGACAAAACTGACCGGCTAGAGTGACGCTTCTGTAGCCTTCAAATCGTACTGGCGGGCATTGCAAGGTATTGATTTAACTACCACCGTTTTCTGAATTGGCAACTACGGACCAAAGAGGCGTTGGTTCGAGCCCTGCCAGGAGCGCCACAATTCAAGGACTCGGGATATCAAATCCAAGTCCTTGTTTGTGCGTGAGTTTTTCGTGATTTTCTCACGAAGCAGCGCGCAACAGCGTGATCGCGGGCGTCGCGAGCGATCGGTCGAACCGATTGACCGCGGCCAGGAGTGTCGGACGTGATGACTAAGTTCTAGGTTTCTTCTTATCAGGCCCGAAGCGGTACTCACAATCTTCTTGTCAACAGCCGGAAAGCGTGAGAAACTATAGTAGTCCGTTTAGTTGTTTATTATATTTATTTAATATCAGTGTATTATAAATATGTTGGACGAAATGAATGACGTGCATGAAGATTTAGCCCAGGTGATCCGATTGGCGCTCGGCGAGCAGACCGAGGATGTACGGCTCTTCGTGGCTCGGCTTGTCCGCAAGTACCGTAACACCGCTCCAGCACTGGCGGAGCAGATGGATCTCTACCTGCGTACCAAGCCGCCAAGAACTAGCGGACCACTGCGCAAAGCGGTCAGTCCTAGAACTTCCGATCAGATCCTGCCGGTCGATGACGAGTCGCGCCTTTCGCTGTTGAAGGTTTTTAAAGACGGCGCGGACCGGGAGCAGCCGTTATTGTCGAGCGAACTGGAAGAGAAGTTGAACCAACTGATCCAGGAGCGTCGGCAGACCGAGCGCCTGGCATCGCTAGGGCTCAATCCGACCCGTTCGGCTATTTTCGTCGGACCGCCGGGCGTCGGCAAGACACTGACGGCGCGCTGGGTCGCAGCACAGTTGGGCGTACCTTTGTACGTGCTCGATCTCACCGCGGTCATGAGCAGTCTGCTGGGACGCAGTGGAGGCAACATTCGCGCTGCGCTCGATTTTGCCAAACGCAATCCCTGCGTGTTGCTGTTGGACGAAATCGATGCCATTGCCAAACGCCGCAGCGACGATACAGATGTCGGCGAATTGAAGCGCTTGGTTACCGTCATCCTGCAGGAGGTCGATGAGTGGCCTGCTACAGGGGTATTACTCGCCGCAACCAACCACCCGGAGTTGATCGATCCGGCGCTGTGGCGCCGTTTCGATTTAACCATTGAGTTCAAAGTGCCGGACGCCGCGTCCGTCAAAGACGCAGTCAAGCAATTCCTTGGCCCGGACTTCGCATTGTTTGGGCGCTGGATCGACATCCTGACCTTTGCCTTCAACGGCCAGTCTTTTAGCGACATCGAGCGCGAGATCCAGCGCTTCCGTCGGGCCGTGGCCCTGGGTGCCACCTCCGACGCCGACTTGATCGAGGACTTCATCAAATCCCGGGCGCTGGCGCTGGACCGTCACGCACGTATTGATTTGGCGGTCCTGCTGGCAAAACGGACTCGGTTGTCCCAGCACTCCGTGTCCGACATTACCGGTGTCAGCCGGGACACGATCCGCAAGTACAGCGCAAGCGAGCTGACCGCACTCAAGAAGACCGTGAAAGGGGGGCCTGACGCATGAGCCAAACCAATTTTCTGATTGGTCGCGGCGAGTTGCTGACGCACGATATCAAGGCACCGAAGCGCAAGCCCGGCAAGGCGGAGGTCTACACCTTGCAGCAAGCGGCCGGGCGGCTGGTACCCCAGTTTGTGAAGGCCGCTGCTGCACTAGATGCGCTTCCGTCCGAGGCATGTCCGGGCGACTTCGGTGTTGTACGTCTGACCATGAACCCGAGCTACATCGCCCGCTCATTCTTCCCGGTGGCGATGCTACGCACAGTCGGCCTGGAGTCGGTCGGCAGTCGGACCGTCAAATTGACCCCCGATGGTTGGACCAAGAAGGGGGCGCCGCGAGAATGCACGACGACGGAACTGTTCGTCGCCGGCAAGCGACAGGTGTTCCGCAATCTCAACGCCTGGAGCAAGCAGATCGAACCCGAATCCGACGAAGCACTGGATCTGGCGCACATCGAAAAGTTCTCGGCATTCGCGCCCAATGAGCGGATTGCCGACTACGGCAGCAACAAGGATCGCTTTTTCGAAGTGGGCGTCCACCTGTTACCAGACGAAGACCGCCTTTTCATTCAACGCGCCTTTGCGAAATATGCGAAGGGTGTGGACGTCAAGGTTCACAGCGATCTCGGCTTTACGGCGGGCAACCTGTGGTTCGTCCCAGTCGAAGGTAAACACGCCAACATCGAGCGACTGGCTGAATTCGTGTTCGTGCGCGTGATCCGGCCGATGCCAAAGCTGCGCGGCATGCGTCCTGTGCAGCGTACGGGCGGAGTTTCGGTCGGTTGCAGTCTCCCGGCCGAACAGCCCCTGTCGTCGGAGCCCAAGGTCGCGATCCTCGATGGTGGCCTGCCGAAGCAGCATGCGATTAGCCCATGGCTGCGCTCGTATCGCGTCCTCGACGAAGACGCGGAAGATGATCCGGAAGGACTGGTGCATGGGCTCGCGGTTACGTCGGCATTCCTATTCGGCCCGATTGAGCCGAACGGCGCCGCGCTGCGCCCGTTTGCGTACGTCGATCACCTACGAGTGCTCGACAAGGACGCCGATACCGAAGACCCGCTGGAGCTGTATCGCACGCTGGGTTTTGTCGAAGAAGTCTTGCTTTCGCGTCAGTACCATTTCATCAATCTCAGCCTCGGTCCGGACCTGCCCATCGAGGACTCCGACGTTCACGCATGGACTTCCGTCATTGACGACTTGTTGAGCGACGGCGACACTTTGATGACGGTCGCGGTTGGCAACAACGGGGAAATGGACCGTGCCGCAGGCAACGCCCGCGTGCAGGTGCCGTCGGACTGCGTCAACGCGCTTGCGGTTGGCGCCGCCAATGATACCGAAGCCGGCTGGGCGAGGGCGCCTTACAGCGCGGTAGGCCCCGGTCGCAGCCCAGGTGTCGTCAAGCCCGACTTGATGGCCTTCGGCGGCGATGCCACCAAGTATTTCCACGTCCTGTCGTCGGGTAAGAAGCCTGCGCTTGCGCCGCAGCTCGGCACCAGCTTTGCCTCTCCGTACCTACTGCGCAGTGCGGTCGGTATTCGCGCCATTTTGGGTGCGGAGCTGACTCCGCTGGGGATCAAGGCCCTATTGGTTCATGCGGCCGATCCCTCAACCCACGACAAGCTTGAAGTCGGCTGGGGCAAGGTGCCGGAAGACTTGATGAGTATTATCACCTGCCCGGCGGGGGTGGCTCGGGTGGTCTACCAGGGTGAGTTGAAGCCCGGCAAATACCTTCGTGTCACGCTGCCGCTGCCCTTGGGCAGCCTGGACGGCAACATCCTGCTCAAGGCGACCTTCTGCTATGCCTCGCCGACCGATCCTCAGGATGCGGCCGCCTATACGCGTGCCGGACTGGAGGCCGTGTTTCGGCCCAATGACGGAAAGATCAAGGACGGCAAGGCCAACGCCGACACGAAAGGTTTCTTCGAGCTAAAGAAGTACGCAACCGAGGAAGAGCGCCGCTCCGACATGGGCAAGTGGGAAACCGTGTTGCACGGCGCCAAGAGCATGCGCGGCAGCAGCCTCAAGAATCCGGTCTTCGATATCCACTACAACGCGCGCGAAGCAGGTGGCCGGGCAACAGGCGCCGAGAAAATTCGCTACGCGCTGATCGTTACGGTCGAAGCGCCGAAGCACGCCGATCTATACAACGACATCCTGCGTACCTACGCAAAGACACTGGTGCCGATTCAGCCGAAAGTGTCACTGCCGATCCGCATCCGATAGTGCTGCAAGGGAAGCGTTGAAATATGGCCTGTCAAGCAAGGCGATCTACTACGGAGGCAACGAATGCCGGAAGCACTCAAAAGGAAAAAAAAGGACGGTACGCGGTATACGCGTCCCCCCGAAATAGAAGCCTGGCTCGAAAAGATCGAGAAGATCGAGCCGTTGGATCGACTTCGGCGGTTTGAAGGTTTCTCTAAACGCGCCTCGGGTTATGTGCCATCGGAGGCACTGGTGTATTTCTTGCGGAAAGCTTGGGCGGAAGGGGCGCGGGCAGAGTTCGAGAAGATCTTCCGCATACTTCTGAGGCGGGTCGAGCAGTCGCTGAACTCCGCTATTTCAGACGCGCGGATGGACGGCGCGGCAGAAATTCGCGATGAAGTGAGAGGGCGCTTCCTTGAATTGATCACCAAGGACTGCAACGAGAAACCGGATTTGCTGGATTTCTTTGAAATCCGCTTCGACAAGGCGTTGGTCGCGATTCGCACCTCCGTGTTACGCAAAATCGGGCCGTCGACCGTCAAGACGGTGCCCTTGGAGCAGCACAACGACGATGATGGCTCGGAGATTTCGGACGAGGTGGAGACCGCCTCCACGGAATTCTTGGGAGGGAATCCCTCAAAACTTGATGATCCGGCTTTCCGGTCGGCGCTTGCCGCTGCGATTGACGGACTACCAGTTGAACAAAAGAGGGTCATTAGCCTACTTTTGGAAGGATTTCCGATTGATTCCAAGGAACGAGATGTTATGACAATTGCACACATTCTGCAGTGCGACGAAAGGACGGTCCGCAACCGCCGTGATCGCGCCTACAAGGCACTCAAAGTCATTCTTCAAGAGGAGAATGCACAATGACCGCCAAACACGTCGCGATCAGTGAGGAAGAAGTTCTGCTGGCCTTCGCCGTCGAGCCGATCCATGACCACCAGACGTTGGAGCGCTATCTGGGTGAGTACCCAGAGCATGCCAATGCGCTGGTCGACTGCTCGATTGAATTGATGGTGGACGCCACGCGTAGCGATGAGGTTTCGCTGAATTCGGAGGCTGTCGTCGATCAGGCTTGGCAGCAGTTTCAAGCCGCCGTTGGAAAGCCGGTCGACGGCTCAGCCGTGAACCCGTTTGCTACGCTCAATCCAACCGCTTTTAAATCGCTGGCCAAGAAACTCAACATCAACAATTTGTTGTTGATCCGTCTGCGCGATCGAGCGATTGACGCTGCGACGATACCGCGACGCTTCGTTCAGGGGCTCGCGGCGGAGTTGGGCGCGCCCGCGGATGCCGTCATGGCCTACCTGTGCAGTCCGCCGGCAATGGTTTCCGGCCACAGCTTTCGGTCAGCCGTGAAACCGGCAGTCACCGAACAAATATCGTTCGAAAAGGCGGTAGAGGCCTCTCACCTTACGCAGGCTCAGCATGATGCTCTCAAGGCGCTGAAAGACTAAGACCGTGGACGCGACCGAGGCTGCGCGCCGAGAAGCAGAATGCATTCATCGAGCGGCGGTCGCGACAGGAGACGACCCATCGAGATTGCTCGAGTTCGTCACTCGGGAGGCGGCGCGTCGCGACTTGGACGTCTATGGCGTATCGCAGGGCGACTCGCAGTTGAAGGGCGGCCGCGCGGCCTTCGATAGTCAGGCTGGGATTGTTCTGTACGAGGACATTGGCACCGAATTTGACCGAGCCTTTCTAATTGCCCATGAACTTGGACATGTCGTTCTGGAGGGTGGCGCACAAAACGTTGTGACGGACCAGGTCGAACCTGACCGGTCCGTCGAGGACGCGCCGGTCGGCATCGAAAAAGTGCTCGACTATGGCGCGCGAGAGCGCAGGGAGATCCGGATGGATCTGTTTGCGCGTGAGTTTATTTTGCCGCGTTCGGTAGCCCGAGATCTCCATGTGGGCAATGGACTTTCGTCGATGGATATTGCCCATCGCCTTGGTATACCAATGCAGGTGGTTCAGCAACAACTTTTGGACGCGTTATTGCTGCCGGCAGTGGATATTTCCACCACGGAGGCTGCGGCCTCCGCTGCTGTGTTGATTCCCGACCCGAGCCAGATTGCGGCGGCAGAACACCGCGACAGCGCGTTTCAACTACAGGCAGGGCCTGGCACGGGCAAAACGCGAACGCTTGTGAGTCGCATTGAAAGCCTGCTTACCGAAGGTGTGGACCCCATATCCATACTTGTCCTCACTTTCTCGAACAAAGCCGCCAATGAGCTAAGCGAGCGGTTGGCCGCTAGCAATCCAACGGCTGCCGCGGCGATGTGGATTGGTACGTTCCATGCGTTCGGCCTGGACATCGTCCGCCGCTTTCATGACAAGTTGGGTCTGCCCCCCGATCCGCGTCTCATCGATCGCTCGGAAGCGATTGAATTGCTTGAAGACGAGTTGCCTCGGCTTCCGCTTCGTCACTATCGAAACCTTTGGGATCCGGCGCTCGATCTCAGTGACATGCTCAGTGCGATATCGCGTGCCAAGGACGAGGTCGTGGATGCGGCGGGGTATCGGGCCTTGGCGCAGACCATGGTAACCAAAGCTGCCCACGATGCTGAAGCGATCACCCGCGCGGAGAAATGCCTGGAAGTAGCACTGCTCTTCGAAACCTACGAGCATCTGATGACATCGGGACAGATGATCGATTTTGGCGACCTTGTTGCCCATCCAGTACGGTTGGTCGAAACTGACCCTGAGGTGAGAGACGCCTTGAGGGCGCGACATAAGCATGTCTTGGTCGATGAGTACCAGGATGTCAATCGCGCCTCGGTGCGCTTATTGAAAGCCATCGTAGGTGATGGCCAGAATCTCTGGGTTGTAGGAGATTCACGACAATCCATCTACAGGTTTCGCGGGGCGTCGGCCACAAACATGGCACAGTTCGCCGTTGATTTTCCTGGCGCGCAGACGCGCCCGCTGGGTGTCAACTACCGGTCCATCCAACAAGTCATCGATGTATTCACCGCATTCGCCAGTACCATGAAAGCCTCGGCAGGGGCTCTGCCGCTGCGCCTAACGGCTCATAGAGCCCCCTCGAATGCCGTGATGGAATTCCGGGTGGTCGGGACAACGGATGACGAAATTTCAGCCGTTGCGGCCGCGATCCAAGCACAGCAAGACGCAGGAGTTCCGTATCGCAAACAGGCGCTGCTTTGCGCATCCAATGCACGCCTAAGTAATATCGCAGAAGGGTTGGAGGCGAGGGGCATTCCGGTCCTGCATCTGGGAAGCATTTTCGAGCGGCCGGAAATCAAAGACCTTCTCGCTTTGCTTTCGATGCTGGCCGACCCTTATGCCGTCGGACTCATCAGAGCCGCCACGATGTCGGCGCACCCAATGCCATTGCAGGATGTCATGCAAATCGTCGCTCACCTCAGGGAAAACGGTGCCGCGGCCCTCGACTGGAAACAGGCAGGAACTCGGCTGGATTTGACGGCGGACAGCGCAACTGCCTTGGGGCGTATTACCGGTCTTTTTGATGGATTGAATCCCACGGGCAATCCTTGGACGATCCTGACCACGTGGGTCATTGACCGGATCGGGCTCGCGAAGGCCGTACACCTTGCGGGCGACTCTCAAAGCCGGATGAAAGGCCTTGCGCTGTGGCAGTTCCTTAACTTTTGCCGCCGCCAACCATCGGGAGCTGGTATTCCCAGCGTCCGTCTGCTCGATCGAATCCGTCGGCTCGTCCTGCTATCCGAGGATCGCGGCCTGCGCCACTTGCCGGCGGTCGCCGAAGGAATCGACGCGGTGCGGCTGATGACGATCCATGCAAGCAAAGGTCTGGAGTTCGACACCGTGCATATACCAGGCATGGTCACCTCCGGTTTACCACGCAACAACATGACACCGCGCTGCATACCGCCGGACGGCCTGATTCACGGTTCCAGCAGCTTGACGGGGCTAGAGGCAGTGAAGGCAGGGCACGATGAGGAGGAGGAATGCCTGTTCTTCGTCGCATTGTCGCGTGCTCGTAACCAACTCGTTCTCTATGCGTCCTCGGTTCAATCCGACGGCAAAAGGCGCAACCCTTCGAAGTTCATTCCAGCGATCAATCATCTGTTTGTCCGGCCCCAAAATCCACCTCAGCGGAAGAGGGCAGCGACTGGGGCGACAACAATTCGGATTGCCTGGGAAGAAAAACCAATCTGGACTGACGGCCAGGTCAACCTGTTCGATCGATGCCCACGCCGATTCTTGTACACACACGTGCTCAAGCTTGGCGGACGCCGTACGGAAACGGCTTTCATGAAGATGCACAACGTGGTCAGCGACGTGTTTGATTGGCTGAAGACCGTCCATGAAACCACGGACCCAAGTGAAATTGAATTAGGCGCTCGTTTCGAGGAAGCATGGCAGGTCAAAGGCGCTGTGGATCATGGGTATGCCGAAGACTACCGCCGCATCGGTCGTCGCTTGGTCGATTACCTCATCGAAACACGAAGAACTGGAATACGTTCCCCGGTAACACCAATCTCGTTGGACTGGGCGGATGGCGATATTTTCGTTAGGCCAGATGGTGTGGCAAAAGATGAAGCCGGGCAGGTTGTGGTTCGGCGGGTCAAAACCGGCAAGCCGCGATCCAATGCTTTTGACGACATCGAATACACGATACTTCATCTCGCCGCAGTACAAACCTACGGCGGCCAAGCACAGGTCGAAGTGACTTATTTGACCAGTGAGACGACGGAACCGATGTCGATTTCTGCAAAAAAGCTTGAGACTCGACGCCAAAAGGTTCAGAACATTGTCCACAGCGTCCGTTCAGGTGATTTTCCGCCAAATATAGAAGCGCGTACTTGTCCGCGCTGCCCGAGTTTCTTCATCTGCGGTGACCTGCCGGATGGTCCCATCACCCTAAGAAGGGCAGATCTGCCTTTCCGGTCCTGAAATTCGCTGCGATTGACTTACTGAAGGCCAGAAACCTGCAATTCCGCAGACGGCCGCCAGAAAGGCAATCATATGCAAACCAGTACTTCTACCGGCGATAGCCGCATTCCCCTCGAAGACGGTGATTCCGCAACTCGCCACACCATCGAAGTGGCGGATCACACCCTGACTTATCGGCACGTACTTATCGACGACTTCACCCCAAGCGGGGCGCAGCTCGCGATCGCCGCGGGCTTCAAGTCCGTCAACAGTGTCAGCGTGCTGCACGTTCTTGCGAACGGCGACCTGGAAGACGTTCGCCCAGCCGAGACGGTCCACTTGCACCGGGAGGAGAGGCGCTTCATCATCGTCGAAAGCGATCGCGCTTACCGGTTGACGATCGACGGCCAGCGTTTCGACTGGTCGTGCCGCATCGTTTCGGGCGGACTGCTCCGCAAGCTCGGCGAGGTGCCGTCCGATAAGGCGATCTATTTCGAACAGCAGGATCAGCCGGATCGCCGCGTGAACGATCAGGATCTTGTCGACCTCGATGGCGTCGGCGTCGAGTCGTTCATCAGCCGCAAGCTCGTGTGGAAACTCAATGTCCAGGGAGTCGTGCTGGAGCTCACCGCGCCGACCATCGTGGTGCGAGAGGCGCTGGTCCAGGCGGGGTTCAACCCCGACCAAGGTTGGCAGATTTTCCTGAAGGTCGCCGGCCAACCGAAGCAGCCGGTCGAGCTCACCACCGAGATCGACCTGCGCACGCCTGGCATCGAGAAACTCCGGCTCACCCCGAAGGACGTCAACAACGGTGAGGCGCCGCTAGCGCCTTTCCGCGCGTTCGCGCTGCTCGACGTCGATGAAGCACATCTCAATCGGCTTGGACTGCGCTGGGAAACCATCACGGAGGCTAACCGACGCTGGCTCCTACTCCACGACTATCCGCTGCCGGTAGGCTATACCGTCGCGTACACCAAGCTTGCGCTGGAGGTCCCGCCTACCTACCCAGGCGCGCAGATCTACGGCTTCTATGCTTACCCGCCGCTAGCCTTGTCCTCCGGACGGACGATCGAGAGCACCCAGCTTCGCGGTGTCCTGCTCGGCGTCGAGTACCACGGCTGGTCTCGGAATCGCGGCCAAGGGGCGCCTTGGAATCCCATCACCGATAACGTAGTGACCCAGCTAGCTCTGGTAGACGCCGCGCTCGCCAAGGAGGTCGGCGAGTGATTCCCGAGATAACCTTGGCTTTCGGCGGCGCCGTTCACGCGCAAGTACGCCGCCACCTGTTTCCGCCAGACGGTTTGGAAGCGGCCGCCATTCTGGTTTGCACGCGCACGCCTGGTCCGCGGCTCCGCCTCCTGGTCCGGGACGTCATCCTCGTGCCGTACGCTGCCTGCAGGCGCCGAGAGAGCGATGCCATCACTTGGCCTGGCGAATACATTGAACAGGCGATCGACCTGGCTGAGCCGAACGATTCCACCATCGTCCTCATCCACTCGCATCCCGGCAGTCTGTTCGCCTTCTCCAGAGCGGACGACGAAAGCGACCGTCAGGTCATCCCCAGCCTGTTCCACGCGTTCGGTGCTCTGCATGGTTCGGCCATCATGACGGTGGACGGAGCGGTTCGCGCGCGTCTCTATGATCCGAACCTCCAAGCGCACGCGGTCGATCTCGTCACCGTCGCCGGCGACGATCTGAGCTATTGGTGGGCCGACAAGGCCACGCTCACCGGCCCCGGGGATCGGCCGGTCGCCTTCACAAGCAGCATGACCGCCGAACTCGGCCGCCTCTCGGCATTGGTGATCGGCGTCTCCGGAACAGGCTCGATTGTCGGGGAGCAACTCGCCAGGCTAGGCGTCGGCCGGATCCTAGTGGTCGATTTTGACCGGCTCGAATGGAAGAATCTCAACCGTATCCTCAATTCCAGGCGTGCCGACGCCGATACGAATCGCCTGAAGGTTGAGGCGTTCGCCGAAGCCGTGGCCGCTTATCGCGGCGAGGGTGTCGCCATTCCAGTTCCTGCTTCAATCGCCACGCGGGACGCCGTACTTGCCGCTGCCCAGTGCGACGTCATCTTCTGCTGTGTTGATACGCTCGAAGCTCGCCATATTGCCGACCTGATCGCGGCGGCGTTCCTGCTGCCGCTGCTGGATGTCGGGGTGGTCATTCCAATTCGCAAGAAGGGCGACGCATTCGCGATCGCCGATGTGTGCGGTCGCATTGACTATGTTCACCCCGGCGGCTCGACTCTGCAGGACCGCGGCGTCTATACGCCGGAGAGCCTTCGCGGCGAATACCTTCGCAAGGTGGCGCCGGAGGCGCATCAGCAGGAGCTCAAGGCCGGATACCTTAAGGGGCTCGTAGAGGAGGCACCTGCAGTGATAGCACTCAACATGCGCGCGGCGGCTGCCTGCGTGAACGAATTCATCGCGCGCGCCTTTCCCTTCCGTCTGGAGTCAAATCGTCTCTATGCGCGTACGCAGTTCAGTCTCGCGGCCTGCGAAGAGGAGTACTTTGCCGAGGATGTCTTCACGCGCGTGCCAAATCTCCTCCTTGCACGAGGCGATGGCGAGCCGCTGCTGGGTTTGCCGATGCTCAAGGCGCCTGCGCGATGACGATCTCGGCACAGATTGCGCTCTGGTGGCGCAACGTCTGGGCGCGGCTTGGCCCGCATCGGCGGCTGCACATCATTGAAGGCGATAGCCTGCCGTCTCGTATGCCGAGGCGCGATCTTGTCCTCGCGCGCGACGACGGTGAAGACTGGTGCGTGGGAATGCGCTGTCCGTGCGGATGCGGCCATGTGATCGAGCTCCTAGTCGTGGCGGAGGCGAAGCCGCGTTGGGACGTCGCCGTCGACGCCAAAGGCAGGCCGACGCTATCGCCGTCGGTCTGGCTGCGGAAGGGCTGCCGCTCCCACTTCTGGCTTCGCAACGGCCGCGTCCACTGGTGCTGAGCATCGCACAGGATTGTCGAGCGCGACAGCACCCGGCTGGTCGGTAATGCCTTGACCGTTGAGGCTACTATTTCAGGCAAGAAGGAGGTAGAACGATGGCACGTTACAAGATTACATGCATCACAAAACCTAACGCGCAAAGCAGGCACGAACACATAACGCATGTGGGCGGCACTGCTGATGCGAACGGAAGTAGATGGAAGGACACACGAGAGAACGTTGTAATTTTCATTAAAGCGAAAACTCATACCTTTTACACTTCAGTTGGCGGCAACACGGCGGAGGTTGGTGTTCATCCCGGCCCTACGGGAGAATATCTGCGCACATACGCCGACGGGAAATGGAACGACAATCTTTTGTCTCTTCCTCAATGCCCATAACAAACACATGACGTTGCACACTGCGCTTACGTGCTGCGTGAGATTTGCGTGACTTTGTTAGGACAAGTCCGGACAAGTCCGGCAAAATTGGCGACGTGCGGTCTAGTTGAGTTACGTTAAATCAATTGCTTACTGACGGACAGCTCCCTACGAACCAAGGGGTCGTGGGTTCGAATCCTGCCAGGCGCGCCAATAAATAGCTGCAAATTAAGCGGTTAGGTCAACCCGGCCTAACCGCTTTTTCTTTGACTGTACTATTCAACCAGCTTTTTACTATTCAACCAACGCCACTAAGCGGTTTGACGACCTCCGGTTTGCGTCGGTAGATCGCATCGGTAGTCCTTGCATCGGCATGCGATAGCAGTGCTCTGGCAGGTTCCAGAGAAGTTGCATCGCTGGCGCACTTGGCGCGCAGGTCGTGTTCAGGGAAGCGGTTCTCGACCTTGGTCTCCTCAATCACGCGGTGCATGAGCCTTTGCCACATGCTGTCCCATCCGTGCGACTCGCCCTTATGCGCGAATCGACAAACGCAAACGCCTTGCCCGACTCTATTTCCGCTCCATTTCCTTGCTCCGCCGCAGCGCGAACGCTTCTAAAGTTCGTCTGTACTCCGCTTGCGATTCCTCACTGACTGGTGTTCCGCACTCGTAGCAGGTGCCGCTCATGCGGTCGAACCAACGACAGCCGCACGAGTCGCAGGCCAACTCGGGTGCACCGGTCGGGTTAAAAAAAATCATCGGCACGCGCCCATGAAAGCGAAACCCAGGGCATCCAGTAGTTCGTCGAACCCTTGGACCTCAAGCTCACAGCGCCGGCTCAGCATGTAGCAAATAATGTCACCGTTGCGGATGCCCGCACGCATTACGTAAAACAGTTGTCCATCAACGGCGGTGTAAATTGCCGCCAGCGCCGCCGCATTGGCGGAGAGCAATATGTCAGCACCGCTATCGAAATATCCCGGGAAAGGCGCCGCGCGCGCTTGAATACCCGCGTCGCTTGCCTCCCAAAGCAGCATGGACGTAGGTGCCTCGCGTGCCACGAGGCCGATGCGGGCGCCAGGAGTCAGTGCGGCAAACAACTCATCGTGGCGAGCCGCTGCGGCACTCCAAGTGACCACATCGGGCAGCGGGCTCACAGTCGCACGCCGAGGCGGAAACCTTCCTGAATAGCCTGCTCCAGGCCGCGCGGAATCATTGCATCGCCGACCCCGTGCAATTCGTCCACCATCCATTCGAATTCATGGAACAAGTCGTGCGCGGGCTTCGCGCCGTCGGCGAAGATCACGGTATCGGCGGGGAGGACGGTCTCGACGCCTTTGCCATCGCGAACGGTCACACTGTCCTTCGTCACTTTCACCAACCGGCTGGAAGTCAGGCAGGGAATGCCCAGTTCCTCCACCCAGGAAGCATGCCGCCACTTGAAGGAGGGTTTGACGTCGCCGGCGATACGCTTACTCTTTTCCACCACCGTCACATCGGCGCCCTGGTTCTTGCGCAGCGCTTCGGCGACGGTGAGGCCTACTTTGCCGCCGCCAATCACCACCACGCGTTTGCCGGCCGCAATGCGGCCATGCGCCACGTCGAGCGCATCGACCATGAGCTCGGCGCCTTCTATGCTCTCGTAATGCGTTCGATCGGTGCTGGCCCCCGCAGCGATGACGCAGACGTCGTACTGGTGCAGCACGCTGCGCATGAACTTGGCGTGCACCTCGGTGTTGAGGCGGATCGCTATGCCCAGCTTCTTCGCTACCACTTCATAGTGGGAGATGACCGAAAGCAGATCGTCGGGCCGCGCCAGGTCGTTCATGGCGTAAGCGTAGAGGCTGCCGCCGACGCGCCCGGCTTTGTCGAACACGGTAACGTCGTGGCCGCGCTTGACGGCGGTGATCGCGCATTCCATGCCGGCGGGGCCGGCGCCGATGATCATGATCTTTTTCTTCACCGTCGCCGGCGTCACCTGGTACTCGGGTTCGACCTCGTGGCCCAGGGCCGGGTTCATGGTGCAGGTATAGGGCAGGTCGCGGAACAGGCGCGACAGACAGTTCAGGGAACCGATGCAGCGGCGCGTCTCGTCCAGGCGGTCTTCGGCCGCCTTGTGGATCAAGTCCGGATCGGCCAGCAGGGGTCGGCAGACTTCCCAGAAGTCGAAGACGCCGTCGCGCAGGCATTCGTCGGCCATACGCGGGTCAGGTAAGCGATTGCCGAAAGTGATCACGGTGTTGGGGCAGGTCTTTTTCGCCCGCTCCGAGAGATAGTTCCAGTATCCCGGCGGGATGTCTCGGCCGATGGACGATTCCGGCGCCTCCTGCCAGCCGACGGTGACGCTGATCATGTCCACACCCGCGTCCGCAGCCTGGCGCATCAGTTCGAAGCATTCGTCCTCGGTGTTGCCACCCCACTTGTCCATCAGCTCGGCGCCGTTTAGCCGTACCACCAGCGGATTGTCCGGTGTCGCCTGCTTGATGCCGTCGATGAGTTCGCGCATGAAGCGGCCGCGATTTTCGATCGAGCCGCCGTACTCGTCGCTGCGTTGGTTGGTGAAGCGGGAGTTGAAATTGGCCAGCAGGTAGCCCATGAAGCTGGTGACCTCGGTGCCATCGAATCCGGCGCGTATCGCTCGGTCGGCAGCCTGCGCGTGCTGGCGAATGCAATCGCGAATCTCGTCCTTGGTCATCACCTTGGGCGGGCGGAAGTGCGGCAGGGTCTGGGGAACGTCCGAGGGCTGGATGCAATAGCCCAGGTCGATGCCGCCGTAGCGCCCGGCATGCAGGATCTGCTGGATCGCCATCGCGCCCTGCTCCTTGATGTCGGCGGCGATGCGTTCGAATTGAGGCAGGAACTTGTCGTCGAAGATGGCCACCTGGCGAAAATAGGCCTTGCCCTCGCCGAGGGGATCCGGATAAGCCCCCTGGTTGGTGATCATGCCGCAGCCTGTGCGGGCGATGACGCGCATGCGCGCGAATTCGCGCTCGGTGATGTAACCGTCGCGGGTGTTGTAATTGGAGACGCAGCACGCGCCATACTTGATGCGGTTCTTGATCTTGAACCGGCCCAGTTGCCCCGGCTGGAACAGGTACGGCAGCTTCAGTTCACCCGGCTTCATCGTTTCTTCCTTTGGACAAGATAATTCCACGTTGCGCCAAGACCGCCGCGGCCGTCCGCCCGGCCCGGCGCCGTTTGCGCAGCTTATGCCGCGTTCACCTCGGGATGCAGCTTCTCGTAGGCCGTGGCAAGCATGGGATCGCGGCGGCGCACCTCGGCGTGATCCACCCGCCCGGTACGCGTCATATAACTGTACGCGAATTCCACCGGATCCCGCTTGATGTTATCGCCCATGCGCTCGTACCAGCGCAGGCTCACGTTGGCGGCATCCCAGATCTTCTTCATCGGCGTCAGGCGCTGCGCCTGGAACAGGGCCAGAGCTTCGGGCACGCCGCGCTTCCCGTGCAAGGCTTTCCACAGAGCGACAGCGTCCTCCATGGCAAGGCGGGTGCCGGAGCCGATGGAGAAATGGACCGTGCGCAACGCGTCGCCCAGGAGCACCACGTTGTCGAAACTCCAGCGCTCGTTCCAGACGACCGCATAGTTACGCCAATAGGAATTGTTGGACAGGAGCGGATGACCATCCAGGTCTTTGGCAAAAACGCGCTCGCAATGGCGCATGGTGTCCTCCGGGGTCAGGTGCTCGAAACCGGCCCGCTTCCAGGTCTCTCCCTCCACTTCGACCAGGAAGGTGCTCATGCCCGGGCTGTAGCGGTAGTGGTGAGCGCAGAACACGCCGTGCCCGGTCTGGCGGAAGGTCAGGGAGAGGCTGTCGAACGCCCGGGTGGTGCCGTACCAGATGAACTTGTTCGGGCGCCAGTCGCAGCTGGTGCCAAACCGCGCCTGGTTCTGCTCGCGCACGCAGGAGGAGGCGCCGTCGGCAGCGACGACCAAGTCTGCGCCGGCAAGGCGTTGCTCGCCTAGCGATGCTACGGGACAATCGAACTCGATGCGCACGCCCAGGGTCTCCGCGTGGGCGTAGAGCAAAGACAGCAACTGCAGTCGGCCGATGGCGGCGAAGCCGTTGCCGCTGATCGGGATGCGCGTGTCGTTGTGGACGATGGTCAGGTTGGGCCAGGATTCCATGTGCGGCGAAAGCAGCCGATACATGGGCTCGTCGTCGGTGCGCAGGAATTCCAGGGCCCGGTCGGAGAAGACGACGCCGAAACCCCAGGTTGAGTCGCGTGGACCGCGCTCGTGGATTGCGATGTCATGCGCGGGGTCGTCGCGCTTCATCAGCGCCGCGAAACACAGACCCGCCGGACCGCCGCCGATGATACGAATCTTCATTCCGTTGCAACCGTTCCCATTGGTTCAAGTGAGCGCGCCGCCGGCTTTCTCGTTTTCCATCTTCTCGGCGATCGCCTCGCGCAATTGTCGCTTCAAGATCTTACCTACGGGGCTCACCGGGAATTCGCTCACCACTTCCAGCCGCTCGGGCAGCTTGAAGCTGGCAATATTCTGTTGCCTGAGAAAGTCAATCAATTCCGCGAATTCCAGACTCTGCCCGTCCTTCACAATGACGAAGGCGCAAGCTTTCTCGCCAAACACCGGGTCGGGCATGGCCACCAGCGTGACGGCCTTCACCTTGGGGTGCGCGAAAATCAGGTTCTCCACCTCTTCGCAGCTTATCTTCTCGCCGCCCCGGTTGATAAGGTCTTTCTTGCGGCCCTCGGTGTAGATGTAGCGCCCGTCCTTACGCACGATGTCGCCCATGCGGTAGAAACCGTCCGGCGTAAATGCCTCGATATTCTTGTCTGGAGCCCGATAATAGCCGCGAATGGTATACGGACCCCGCGTTGCCAGTTCGCCCTGGGCGCCGTCGGGTAGCTCGTTTCCGGCGTCGTCGATGACCTTGATCTCGTCGTCCTCGCAGACGGGCACACCCGAGCTGTGGAGCAGGTACTCGTCTGGCGCATCCAAAGGCACCATGTTGATCAATCCCTCAGCCGTGCCGTAAATCTCCTGCGGCACGCAGCCGAAGCGGGCCCGAAGCCGGCTGCGTAACTCTGGCGCCAGGCGGGCACCCCCGTTCTGTATCACCCTCAAGGACGACAAATCGTAGCCGTCGGGCACCGGCGAATTGAGCCAGTTGGAGATCAGAGGAACAACGGCGGCGATCGTCGTCACCTTCTCGCGTTCGACCAGCGCGAACACCTCAGCCGGGTCGCCGGAGGACGCAAGCACCATCGTGCCACCGTAGTAGAAGGTGCCGAGCATACCCGGTGAGGCCAGATTGTAGTTGTGCCCCAGGGGCAGGATGGCCATGAAAACCGTGTTCTCGTCGAAACCGCCGGCGCGGCCGCAGAGCCGCGCATTGAGCACGTAGTCATCGTGCGTGCGCGGAATCAGCTTGGACAGCGAAGTCGTGCCGCCCGAAAGCAGCATGGTCGCCACTTCCGACGGATCGAGGCGCAGCGTTGCCAGTGCTGCACCGATCGCCTCCGCAGACATGGGTTCGGTAATCATCCCGCGCAGGTCCCGCTGTTCCGTCGCAGGTTCGCCCGATACGAACACGGTGTGTAAGCTTGGAAAATCCTTCTGGACTTCTGTAGCCATCGTCCGGTAATCGAAGCTGCCTATCCGGTCCGGAATTACATAAGCGATTGCACCGGAAGCGCGCACGAAGTGGCGGATCTCCGTATGCCGGTGCGCGCGCAACGCCATCACGGGAATGGCGCCGATTCGCGTCAGCGCGAAATAAGTATGGACGAACTCGGGGCCGTTGGGCAGTTGCACTACGACGCGATCAAGCGGCTCGATGCCTGCTTCGAGGAAGCGGCAGGCAAGCCGATCCGAAGTCTGCACCAGGTCGCGGTAACTCAGGCGCTGGCCGGCGCAGACGAGGGCAGTTTTCGCTGGACTGCGCTCCGCGCTGCGCGCCAGCAATTGAGCAATCGTGACGCCCTCCCACCAACTGCGGGCGCGGTAACGCGCCGCAAATTCGGCGGGCCAGAACACACAACCTTCGAGCATGGTCCTCCTCCTTGGCATCTGCACGCCGGGTTCTTCCCGGCTATTCCTGTACAGAGATGCCTACATGGGTATCGACGCGTTCACTCTAGACCCGAACGCGTTTCCCTTCCAGTAAATAGCTGAAATAGAATATATTCACATTGTGAATAGTCAGAACTTCGACCTCAACCTCCTCTTGGTCATCGATGCGGTGTTTGCCGAGGGCGGCATCAGCCGCGCCGCAGCGCGGCTCGGCCTGTCGCAACCGGCCGTAAGCAACGCCCTCACCCGCATGCGCAGTGCTACGGGCGATCGCTTATTCGTGCGCGTCGCCAACCACCCGATTGAATTCTATTCCTGTAGCAGGGTCGAATTCGCCTTCTGCTGAATTGCTCGGCATCGCTCCAGCAAGACCTCGAAAGACTCTACGTCGTCGAGAAATAAACCATCATCGACCATGTGTTGATAGTCGGCAGCCAATTTAGCCAGCGCATCGTCACCAGGTACGAGCTGCAGTCCACCGGAAACGGCGGCGTGATAGTCGATGGCATCGTCGTGCGCATTGTTCTCTGCAAAGAACACGCTCTTATGATCGGCAACCGCCTGAGCGAGCGCCTTGTCCGCGATAGCTGCCTCTGCGAAGCCGGCGGCATCAAGTCGGGTCACGTCATGCCAGTGACGGGAGAAGCGGTCGCCGCCACGGAATGTGCCTTGGGCGCAATAAACGTGAATTGCGGTGGCTTTCTCCCAAAAGGTCCGCTCGGGACGCATGACCTGCGGTGTTGCGGTTGGAAACTCGACCGTGTCCAGGTGTGCGGCCGCATCACAGCGGATGAGGCGTGGCTCGCTGGGTTCGCCTGTAGAACGAGCGCCGAACTCCAACATGACGGCGGGTGCAACATAGCCCGTACCAGTTGCGAGCGGTGCGTAGTTGATGAACACTTTGTCGCTCTCGGCCCGCACTGTTGCTGGTAAGCCTTGCTGCTCAAGGTCATGTTTGAGTCGTGGCACGATCTCGCTGCCCACCCAGTCCGACAGGCGCGCACGAATCTCCTTGCTCCACTTCTTTTCCTGGCTCTTGCTCGTTGGCAGCGGCGCATCCGCGTCGCCGACCAGATCGCCTGCGATGGCGCGGATGTCGTAGGTCAGGTCCACGTCTTCGGAGAAGCGACGGATGACGTTGTAGGCTTTTGACAGGGACGTGCCGCCCTTGAATACGAGATGCTCGGCGTATGGGCCGGCAAATAGGCGCTGCAGAGACCAGACGACCCAGACGTCTTTCTCCAGGAGGTGGGGCAGGAGTCCGGATGTGTCGGCTGCTGCGTTGAGTGCGTCCAGCCTTTCTGCTGTGGAGAGCTGGAAGAACTCAGCCACGGCTTACCAGGGAGCTGACTTCTCGGGCCATCCACGTTGGCAGGCGCGCACGCGCCGACGCGACTTCTTCCAGCTCGGACGGCGGCAGTTTGGCGCGCAGCATCCGGATCGCTTCGCCGGCTTTTTCCGGACCCAACCAAGCCAGTGCCCGAACCACTTCGCCGGCGGCCCGTCCAGGGAAGATCAACTGCCAGATCGGCGCGTGCCGGAACTCGACCGTCTGTGCGCCCAGTTTCAAGCGGCGACTGCGGCCGGAAGTCAGATAGACCGCTCGCATAGGCACTTGCGTGGTCAGGCCCAACGCGTTGGCGGCGGCTGCGCCGTGAGGCACGATCGTTTCCCCACGCTGGTTCGACAGTCCCTCGACCATCTTGATAGCCGAAGGCGCGCGGGTGCCAAAACGGCTCTCCACGGGTAGGACATAGATGCCGCGGCCAGCCCGCAGCAGGGCACCGCGCCGCACAAGGCGGGACAACACTTGATCCACGGCTGCCCGGCTGCCCAGGTGCAACAGTTCTTTGGCGACCAGAGGCGTGCCTTCCGCCAACCCGGCGGCGTGCTGCAGAACTTGTTTGGCGAGGGCTTGCATGGCGATATCTCCTGATTGGTAGAAGTATAAGCGTATTTCTGACAGTTTTCAAGACAAAAGGGCGTGGACCAAATACCTTGACGCTATCGGGCGTACAGGCGTAGTTTTCTTCTGGGTATCGCTGCGGAACAGGGAGGCTCCTTTGGCTGTGCCGTTGATGCGCGAATTCGCCATTCTGTGCTTTACATTGGGCGCCCTCGCGCATCAGGCGACGGCGCTCGCCTGGGGTGACAGGGGCCACCGGATCATTGCCGCGATCGCCTACGAACAGCTGGTACCCGAGGCGCGCAGGGAAGCCGACGCCCTTCTCGCGGACGATAGGGGCGACAAGCTGACCGCACCCGATTTCATCAGCCGGGCCGCGTGGGCCGACATGCTGCTGCTCGACCGAAAGACGCCAAGCAAGACCTGGTACAACGCGACGCGTTTCTGGCATTTCGCCGAGTTCGAGATCGACGCGGGCACCCTCTTCAGGGCGTGCTACGGCCTGCGGCCGCTCCCATCCGGAAAGCCGGCGAGCCGCGGTCCGGCGAAGGACTGCGTCGCCAGCAAGGTGGAGCAGTTCGCCGCCGAGCTACGCGATCCGGCGATCGATCGCAAGGAGAAGATCCTCGCGCTCAAGTTCCTGGTCCACCTCGTCGGCGATCTGCACCAGCCCCTGCACGTCGCCGACAACGACGACGTATTCGGCAACGCGATCAAGGTCCGCCCGGCCTCGGACCTGAAGAAGAAGTCCGAGGTCAATTTGCATGAATACTGGGACGTCGTGCTGGTTGACCGGGCACTTGCCGGTCCGGACGAGACGGAAAGGGCCGCGGCCCGGCGCATCGCGTCCGCCTTCCCGGCGGACCAGGTCAAGCGCGCGCTCTCGGGCGGTCCGCGCGAGTGGCTGCTGGAGACCGTGGAGGTCGCGCGCAACGTGGTCTATGACTTTTCGGGCCAGAGACGGGTACGGGACGGCTTTCGCAGCAGTGAGCTTTTCGTGGACGCGTCTTACGACGCGCGCGCGCTGCCGGCCGTGAACGAGCAATTGGCGAAGGCGGGGTTCCGCCTGGCCCGACTGCTCAACCAGGCATTCGCGCCTGGCCAAGCCGACTCGAGGCAATAGATGCCATCGTCATGCGAAACCTGACCCTATTCATCGCCGCGCTGGGCGGCGCGCTGTCCGGAGCGCAAGCGGCCCTGGCGCAGGACGCGATCCGCCTGCGCGCGATCAACCCCAAGGCCAACGATCCGGCCGTCATCAAGTACATCGCGAAAAATGCCGCGCCGTTTTCCGTGACGATCTCCGAGGATCCGCTGACACCGAGGAGCGTCATCCTTTCCAGATGCGGTTCGATCCAGCCGGCTTACGTCGAGGAGTTCCAGGCAGCCAACCTGCCGAGGAAGGTCACGCTCGACGAGCAACTCGGAAGCCAGGATGCGGGTCTGGTATGGCCTGCCTGCCTGTACGTTGCCATTTATCCAAGCGGCTACCCCGTCAGGCTGCGAAAGGATGAAGTCCCCGCGCACGCGTACATGCGTCTCACCGGCGGTGGAGGCACCGATCCGGCGGTCCAGGGCTTTTTTCCGGGGATCGACGTGCGCAAGGTGCAGCAGGGAGCCACTCTCAGTGCGCCCTATCTCACGCGCCCCGTCGATTTCACGCTGGACCAGGTAACGTCCGACGCGTTTTGGCTGGCATTGCAGAAGGAGGCGAAGCAGACTCCGGGAATCGAAACGGTCATCGCCAGGATCAACACCCCGGACAAGGGGACGGTCATCGTCGCGGCCGACGACGCCACGGGCTGCACGGCCCAGTCCGGAGCGCCCTACGACGTGAAGGCGGTTGTCGCCGCGTTCCAGCACGCCAAGGAGCGGGCGTCGCAGGAAGGGATCTATCTTCAGCGCCCGCGGATCACCGTCGTGGACAACGGCTTCTTCGGCGCCGACTCCAGGGTTGCGGAGGACCTGGCTTTCGACGGCAGCCCGTTTCCCGGGAAGATGTTCGTGCGCGAGACCGGATCGGTCATCGCCAAGCGCTTCCCGTACGGCTCGCAGACGATCTATCCCATCAACTACTCGAACAAGGTCGCCCCCGATTTCGACAGCATCCATGGAACGCACGTGACCGGCCTGGTGCTCGGCGGCCCGGCGTTCCGCCCTTACCACGACAGCCTGCGCGGACCGGAGGGATGGGCCGAGGTCACCATTCTTAACGTGGGCGCGGGCAAGAGGTCGCTGCTCGAAGGCGCCGACCAGTTGATGGTCGCCAACCTGGTCGGTGACGGGCGCATCGTCAACATGAGCATCGCCTACAACCGCGAGGCCTACCGCAACATCTCCACCACCTTCGACGATCTGTTCCGCACGCGCAGGCACCTGTACGTCGCGTCCGCCGGAAACGATGGCGGCGAAGTCCAGGACAAGGTCTATCCGGCGGGCAATGGCGGTCCGCTGCGCGACAACCTGATCACGGTCGCCGCGCTCGACGGCGAAGGCCGATTCGCCCCATTCAGCAACCAGGGGGCGCGCACCGTAGACCTGGCCGCGCCGGGCTGCGAGATCAATTCCTGGACCCAGAACGACGACGGGCAAGCCCCGCTCAGCGGCACCTCGCAGGCCGCGCCGCTCGTCACCTTCGCCGCCGCGCTGCTGCGGACCTTCAGCGGCGAGCTGGACGTGCGCTACCTCAAGGCGCGGCTCGTGGCGAGCGGCAGCCTGCTCCGTCCGAACGAGCAGTCGTGGACAGCGTTTCGCGTCGGCCTGAATATCCCCAGGGCCCTGTACTGGTTCGACGATTACGTCCGCGTGCGCAAGGCGAAGCCGGCGGCCGGCCCGGCGACGGGAAATCCGGACGCCGCACCGGGGAAAGACTGGGAGTCCGTCGAGTATCTCGGCACCGTCAGCCAGCTGACCGGGCTCAAATGCAAGCAGTCGGTGAGTCCGAGCAACCCGCGCGATATCTGGTCCTTCAAGCGCGGCAAGCTGACGGACTGGTTGTATCTGGGCAAGGCGAACTGGAGGCTCGACACGCCCTGCGACACTAGCGTGGGCAAGTCGGCGACGCTCGCGTTTACTCCCGCCTACCGCATCACCCCGGAAGGCCTGGTCAAGGTGCAGGAAAGCGGCGAGACGATTCCCGTGGCCGAGGTCGAAGAGGTGATTTTCAGGTCCCAGTTCCGGTGAGCGCGTGATGGACAGGCGGCAGGTCCTGCGCGTCGGCGCCGGCATGCTCGGCGGCCTGCTGCTCGAAGGCTGCCCCTGGCGGACGCCGGCGGAGGGCCCGCCGGCCGCGAAGGTCTCCGGGCTGGTGGACGTTCATTGCCACGTCTTCAACGGCAGCGACATCCCGACGGTGCGGTTCATCAAGATCGTCACGCTGCAGCACTACCCCCGGCAGGCCGCGAAGCTCGACATCGAGGATCCCGATGCCCTGGACGGCCTGCTCGCGCTGCTGACCGCGATCCTGGGCCGCACCGGCGCGCCGTCCGCGACCGAGGAACGCGCGTTGCTCGGCGGCGCGTCCGCGTTGCGCGCCGCGAGCGCGAACACGCCGCAGAACGAATCGGAGATCATCCGGGCCGTCGAGGATTTCCAGGCGGCGTCCGCGGAGCGGGCGCGGGGCGGGCCCGCGCCGGCGGCGCCCGGCGCTCTTTCCCCGCGCGCGGCGCAGGTGATCGGGGACGCGCTGCGCGACGCGGCGGCGGACTCCGGCATTCCCGCGCCCGCCGGCCCCGTCCCCGGCGGGCCCCAGGCGAGCGCGGCGGAGAAGGCCTATCGCTCGAACACCGACCTCGGCCGCTACCTGCGCTGGTTCGCTTTGTTCACCAGGTACCGGCATGCGCTCGTCGAGGATCTGGCCGCATCGCACAAGCGCCAGGGCTTCGAGCCCCTGCTGCTGTGTCCGGCCGCTGTCGACTTCGATTTCTGGCTGGGCGAGTACGTGCGCACCTCCCCGCTGCCCGACCAGGTTGCGGTCATGGGCGCGCTGAGCCGCCGCGCGAGCGGTCCGCCGGTGCATGGCTACGTGGGGTTCGACCCGCTGCGGCAGGCGTACTTCGCCGAGGGCAAGTTCACGGACTACGACCCGCTCGGGCTGGTGCGCCGGGCGGTTCGCGACGAAGGATTCCTCGGCGTGAAGCTCTATCCGCCGATGGGATTCAAGCCGGCCGGCAACGAGGCGGACGCGTGCCAGACCTACCACGAGCGCGTGGTCGATGCGCTCGCGCCCGGCGCGCCGGCCAATCCGGACTGCAAGCCCGGCGAGGGACGCGGCGCGCGCAGCGTCGGGCGCAAGCTCGATGCGGCCCTCGCCTCCCTGTTCGACCTTTGCGTCGCCGAGGAGGCCTGCGTGCTCGCGCACGCCAACCAGAGTAACGCCGGCGGACCCGGATACGCGCGGCGCGCCGACCCCGCATTCTGGCTGCCGGTGCTGCGCAATCCGAAGTGGCGCGGCCTGCGCGTGGCGCTCGCCCATTTCGGGCACTTCAGCAACCGCTCCGCGGGCGCGCCGGACGGCGCCCTGGACGCGGAGACGAGCTGGGAGTGGACCCTCGGCCGGTACATCAGGGAAGCAGGCGACCCGGCCATGTTCGCCGACGTGAGCTTCATGACCGAAATCTTCGGCAAGTCTCCGGGAGAGATGTCGTCCTACCTCGCCACCTTCCAGCGCTGGGTATCGGAGTTCGACCCCGAATGCCGGCACCTGATGTTCGGCACCGACTGGACGATGCTGGGGGCGGACGCGTCATACGAGGGCTACACGCGCAACGTGTACGAGTTCTTCAAGGCGAGCCTGGGGTTTGACCGCGCGCGCCTCGACCGGCTTTGTTTCGGCAATGCGGCCCGCTTCCTGGGACTGCGCGCCGGAGACAAAACACGCGAACGGTTGCGGCGTTACTACGCGAGGCACGGCATTCCGGCCTCGCGGCTTCCTGTCCTGTAGCGCGGGTTCAGCCCCCTAGGGCATGGGGGATATGCGGTTGTCGCTTTCCGGGTTCTGCGGAATGGTCGTCCCCTTGCCGTAAGGCACCTTGATCTCGGCCAGGGCAAGCGGAAGCACTTCGCTCCACAAGCCCTGCCTGGAGGGCTGCGTCGCCGTGTCGAGGGCCTGGAGGAGCTGGTCGGTGAACAATCCGTGCCCGGGCATGTACCAGGAGAACTGGCCTTCGACCGAGCCGGACATGGTCAGCGTGCCCTTGTGCCCGAAGAACAGTTTGCGATACTGCTTCTCGCGGCTCACGGGCACGGAGGCGATGGCCGCCGCGGGCCTCGGCGGCAGGGGTTGCGTCGCAAGCACGTTGCACGAATCGGCGATCGCAATGGTGAGGCGCGCGCCCTTCTTCGCCAGATCGGCGGCGATGTCGACCAGGCGGGGCGCGCCGCCGCTGAAGGCTTCCTCGCCGCAGTACAGATCGGGGAACTTGGTGGCGTTGTCATCGGTGCGGAATCCGTGGCCCGAGTAATAGAAGATCACCACGTCCCCGGGCGCCGCCTTCATCAGGCTGACCGCCTCCGTGATCTTGCGGCAGCTGAAGGCGTTGCCCGATACGTCCTGGCGGCTGACGGTCACCTTCATCTCGGCCGCGGCACGGTTGACGAAGTCGGCGACCCGCCGCGTGTTGCCGGAGGTGCCGGTGCCGATATTGAGGTCGTTGGAATCGGCGATGGTAAGCAGATGGATGGTCTGCGCGGATGCAATGCCGCAGGTGCCGAGGAGCAGCGCGAGCAGCAGGCACGCCAGTTTTCGATGCGTCGTCATGGATTCATCCTCCCTGGTTGACTCACTTGGTGGTTATCTTGAGCAGGACCGGCTTGGGCGCGGCCGAGCTGTCGCGGATGCTGAGCGTGTAGGTAGGCCCGGCGGCGAGCGTGGACTTCGCGATGATCATCAGCGTCCCGCCCGGAGCCATGTTGATGACGATGTCGGCGGGAATCGCGGCGCCGACGGGGGTCCAGTGATACGCGCCGGTCCCGCCCGACACGACGACGTTGAAGTTCGTGTCCTTCGTAATCGTGATGTCGCTCTGGCTCAGCGCGATCGGCGCCAGCTGCAGCGGCGCGAGGGTGCAGGCCGTATCCAGGGCCGCGACGGCATTGACCTGCTGCGCGATCGTCGTCTGCACCGCTTCGTAGGTCGTCTGCAGCGCGGTCAGCCTGGTCCGCAGTTTGTCCACATCCGCCTTGGCCACGGGCGTGCAGCCAGGCGCCGCCGCGCGTACTCCCGTCGCCCCGGCCGCAGGGGGTGCTGCCAGCCCGTTGGCGATGGCCACGGCGCTCTTCGCCGCCGCCAGGATGGCGTCGGTGCTGGGCGCAAGGGCATCCATCTGCGTGTTCAGCATATGGACGACGTTCAGGCCGGCGTCTTCCGCCTTCCGGGACACCGCCGGATCGGCCGCACGCGCCTGCCCGATCGCGGCAATCGCGGCTTGACGCTCTGCTTCGGCGGCGTCGACGTGCGCTTGGGTGGCTGCATCCGCGGCGCAGGAGGACGTCGTGAAAACCGCGTCCTTGTACTGCGAGGGCAATGCCGTCGCGAGCTGTGCCGATTGCGCAGCGACGCTGGAATGCAGGCTCGACACGCGTCCTCGGATACACAGGAGGGCGGTGCTGGCGCTGTTGTACAGGGTAATCTGCTCGCCGGGCAGGAACAGGCTGGTTCCGGTGTAGGCCACGCCCGACCCCATGGCCAGGTTCTTTATCTTGTTCGTCGATGCGCTACGCAGCGAGGCAATACCCGTGGCCGAGACCAGTCCGAACGTCAGTAGGTTCATGTTTCGCCGCCAATCGCTGGCTTTGTCGTGGCTCTTGTCGACCTCGGCTATCCATTTGTCCAGCCGGGAGATCGCCTGCCGGGATAGAGGCATCAGGTCGCCAGCTGGCGCCGCGTTTCCGGTAACATCCTTTTTAACATAGGGCTGAAGGTATGAGCACCCTGAAAGCGCGATTGCGGCGCACGAATATATGATTCGGCGGAAGACCATCCCGGACACTGCGGCAGTGAAACGCTTCATTGCTATCCCCCCCCGGCTGACACGCACTGGCTGTTCGATGACTATTCGACTGCGGTTCGTGCTGGTCGTGCTGGCGCAGTGCGCGGCCGCCTGCACGACCAGTACGCTTGCCCAGGTTCCGCCTGAACCGACGTCCGTCCAAGCACCGTCACTCGATCCCGATTCCCTTCCCGTACGCTCGTTCAGGCTGCTGTCGGACGTGCTTGCCAGGACGGAACGCATAGCGACGTTTCGATTCGGCAAGCCCTGCTTCGAATGCCGCGTCCGCTCGCTGACCGTGAAAGATGTTCTCCCCTCGATAAAGCCGGCGCCGCTCAGCGAAGAGCAGGCTGCCGCGGTCAAAAAGATTCTTGCACAGGAGCACTCGTTCATTCTTTCATTGGCAAAATCCTGCCCGTCCCTGTTCGCGACGGAAGGATTGGTACTCTACCAGCCCGGCGCGGTTTCCGTTTTTCTGGTCTATCCAAACTGTCAAACGGCAAGACTTATACTCGAAACTGAAAATCCCGCCTATCTCTTTAACATCGACCCCATTTACTCCTATTTGAGATCTCTGCAGGGATTATACGAATGACTGATGCAAGATTACATGCGTCGGAACTGCCGGTCTAGGACAGCTCACATGAACGCCGCAAATATTCTAGCTCTATCCGGGAGTGAATTGCGCGAGTTGACGTGTCGATAAAGAATCGCAGCAATTCGGACGGCCGCCGAGCCGTCGCGCGATGCCGCCATCGAGGCGGCGCGCAAGCTGGGCATTCAAGTGGTAGATTGATCGTCCGAACCTGTCCGGCAATGGGTTCACATGACTTTGGCTAAGGGGCACAACACATGGGCAAGGCGGATTGGGTGTTTCAACTAAGCGGGGATGCGAGAGGCATTGCGCGCAAGCTGGCGCAGGGCGTGAACGCGTCCATATTTCCCGGCGAGAACGTAATGCTTTCGGTGGTGCGCGTCGATCCGAATTCGGCGGGCAGCATACATAGCCATCCCGAAGAGCAATGGGGCGTGCTTCTCGAGGGGCGCTGCACGCGCATACAAGACGGCGTGGAGGTGGAAGCGATCGCCGGCGAGTTCTGGCACACCCCCGGCGGCGTAAGCCACGGCGTGCGCACCGGCGACCAGGGCGCGCTCATCCTCGATATCTTCAGCCCGCCGCGCGCCGAATACAGGCAAACCGGCAAGGGATTCGGCAAGGCGGTGGTGAAGGAAGCCTGAGCCTTGGGTTGGGGCAACCAAATGTCCAGGCGACCGCGATCGGAATCCCGTGTGCGACGTGCGACCAAATTCGCCGGCCGCAGCGAGCGGACGCTACGTCGAACCTGCGTAGGAAATCGGCCGACACAAGAATGCGAAGCCAACGCACTGACAATTGCAGCCGGGAGAACGATGATCTGGATCACGGATGGCAGCGGGTTTCGCGCGATCCGCAACCGGAAAGAAATGTTTTGCGACGCTCGCTCGAGGAAAGACTGAATCCCAATACATCGTCCATCAACTTCCCTGAATAAAGGATGCCTCCATGAATATCACTTTGGCCCTCGCCCCCCTGGTATCGCTGATCGCCGGGATTCTCATTCTTGTCATGCCTCGGCTGCTGAATTTTATCGTCGCCCTTTATTTGATCATCATCGGCCTGATCGGACTCTTCGGCGCCGGCAATTATCGTTTTTGATCGCCAAACAGCCTGCGGCAACGGCGCACGCTTCGCCCGATCTGTGCTCGATAGGCCGCCGGGCGGGGAGCGCGCGGCGCTGCCCGCCGCCGGTGCGTAACTGCTTGCGCACTGCGCGTTCGAGGCGCGGCCGGCGCCGGCGGACATCTCTCAACCGTTGTTCGACCTGATTTGGCCGTCGACTATCCTGACCTTGTCCCCCGCACGCCAAGTCGGCGGGGTGGATTCGGTGAACTCGCGGGTTGAACCGTCGTCCAGGCGCACCGTGATCTGGTAACTCTTGGTCGACTTCACCCGTTTCTCGATCTCGTTGCCGGCTACGGCACCGCCGACCGCGCCGGCCACGGTCATGACGTCCTTGCCGCGCCCCCCGCCGACCTGGCTGCCGAGCAGTCCGCCCACAACCGCACCGCCCACTCCGCCCAGACCCGAAGTCTTGCCCTTGGTGTCGACCTCGCGCACCGACTCGATCACGCCGCATTCGGCGCACGTTGCCTTGCTTGCGCTGCGCTCAGGGGCAGGCGTTGCCTTCGCCGTCGCCGCGCGCTGCTTTTGCGGCACTGAAGCCGGCGCCGCCGCTTTCGCGGGCGTATCGGCCGTTTGCGGCCCGGCATCGCTGCCGATGGACGTGGGAATCCAGCCCATGATCGCGCCTATCCCGACGGCGGAGAACAGAATCAGGGCAATTGCGGCGATGATCAGGACCGGATTGGTGGACTTGGCGGCGTGAGCTTCCATGGCGGCCTCCTGGGCAGAGTTGGCAGTCGAAAATCTACGCCTGCGAGCGGCAGAGGTCAGTCGGCAAACATCAACTTCTCGAGTGGGAATTTTCCTACACCGCGCAATCCGTCCGGACGGCGGGGCCGCGCCGGAGCGTTTCGGCTCCGGTCGCCATGCGCCTAGCGCGGCAGCGGGCCGCTTTGCGGGATGTCGGCGACCGGGAAACGCATGGTTACGCGGTCGCCTTGGTGCAGCAGGTCCACCGATTCGGCTTGCGCCAACGCCCCGACATCGCTCCACTCGAGACGCCGGTAAGGGGCGGCATCGCCGAAACCGGCGACCCCGTTCGCAGGGCGCACCAGGATCGAAAGCACCGCCTGCCCCTGCACTAGCTCCGCGGTCAGCACCAGGTCCGACGGTTGCGGCGCGGTGTCGGTTGCAGTAATCAGCGCTGCCGTCAGTACATTGCGCAGCGCGGCACGGGATACGTCAACGCCGATTTCCCGCGTTTCATTCCGGACCGCGAATCCGCGCATGCCGAAGTCGGTCTTGAGCAAGGCCAGACATTCGTCGATGCCTTCGCCAAGCATTGTGACCGCACCGTCTTCCGGGGCCTGCCAGCTGGCCAGATTCGTGCAGGCGTGGACCGCCGAACGCGACAAGCTCTTGATCTTCCCAAGGTTCTCCCTCGCATTTTCCAGGTCCGGCAGCGCCGCCTGCAAGCGCCGATCAATCGCCTCGGCGATCATCTCAACGGGATGCAAGGCGCCTACCATGCCGTGGCGCAGGGCGGGCGCCAGCCGCCGCAAGAGGGCGTAGCGAGCCGCTTCAGCGAGGCTTGCGGAGTCACCTTCCACGGGAGGGGCGTTCATGGCTGTGGTTCAACTCTGGTCCGGGATCGCGACAAGATACCCCAAATCGGAATATGCCGCGAATAAATGTCGGATGCTTTCCTACATCTGGATCAGTGTCTCGCCTATGGCCATGATCGGGAACAAGCGCCATCATCGCCTTGCGTGGAAAACATCGGCGAAAGACGCAAAGGAATCCTCGATGGACGGGTATCTTGGGTGGTTGACCTCCGGGCTGATATTCCTGTTGATACTCGGCGTACACGACGCTCGCGCCGCGTCGGTGGACGCTGGCAGCGTCCGCTGCGAATTTCTCTCGGAAGGCGCATCTCTGCCCGCTGGTCAGCCATGTTCGTCGATGGGAGGAAATCGTGCCGCAAGTGGTTTCGCGCTTCGAACAAGCCATCATGCCGCCTTGCCATATGCCGGCAACGAACCCCGGCACTGAAACAGGAGCCCGCTAATGCCCATCAGACTCTATCGTGCCTGGCGCTTCTATATCAGGCTCAACTATTCCTGGCATCTCGCCTGGCACAAAGCGGCGTACCAGCGGCCGCTGCAATACGCCCCGCGACGCCTGCGCCCATCGGTCATCGTCGCGTATCCAGGTCAGGTGCTCTGACAAGGAAGCCTCGCGCCCGGCCACTGCCGGCCGTCGCGCTCGACCCGATTCAGATTCGGGCAGGAAAGCAGCGCCGAATGGAACCGGCCTTCGCGGCTGCTGTTTCATTCTGGTTTGGCATCGCGCAAGCTGCCACATATCGGACGACGCCGCGCATCACCGTCGGACGTTTTCCTACGTTCGCATCAGCCCTTCGCTTATGGCCTTGACCGGCAATATGCACGATCATGGCCTCGAGTCGGAAGGGTCGGCGGCTGCTGCAGTGCAAGCGGGAACGCTGTCACTCATTCATGGAGATCAAATCATGCAAACCGCTGTCGACCGACCGCAAAGACCGCTGAAGGTGTTCCTGGTCGAGGATTCCCAGTTCATCCGCGAACGCCTGATCGAAGCAATTGCATCGACCCGGGAGACTGAGTTCGTCGGCTGCGCGGAATCGGAATCAGACGCTGTGGACAAATTAAGCAAGTTGGAATGCGATGCAATCGTTCTCGACATCAACCTTGCACGGGGAAGCGGATTCGAGGTGCTAAGGTCGGTTCGCGCCGGTCGCGCCCACCGGCCGCAGGTAATCGTATTCACCAGCTATACCTACAATTTCTACCGCCAGTTGACCATGGATTTGGGCGCAGATTTCTTTCTCGACAAAGCGACGGATTTCAAGCTGCTGCTGGAAATCATCGAAGGGCTTCCCGCCGCGGATGACCCGGCGCCGAACTGAGAACCGGTTTCAAGGAACGCCTTATGCACAATCGCACGGAGATCGAAATGGATTTTAACCAGAACGGCAATCTCGTCTTGACCGTGTTACGCGGGCATAACGACCGGTGGCACGTTGTCGTTGACGATCTGCGCCAGCCTCTGGCGACGTTTGAACGGCCGCACGACGCCTGCGCTTGGGCGATAGCCCGCGCAAAGAGCAAGCGTGCCAGGATTTTCGTGGAAAATATTCCCGTCGACTATTCCGCTGCGCTGAAGGAGCAGAACGGCGCTCCCTGACAGGGTGTTGAAAAAGGGGGCCGGAATGGGAAAGGAAGGGGCCCATCCCTTCCTTGGGCCCCTTTTAGATCCCCCAATTCAGGGCTATTGAAAAACGCCTCCCTCTGAGAGGACCTCATGATGCAGTGCAATTTCCTGTCAGGGAAGCGTTTTTCAACAGCCCGCTAACATGCGCGTTGTCAATATTGGTGGCGTGTCGCCATCAGTGAAGAGAGCCGCATTAAACCGCCGCCATGTGCTCCAGTCCGCGTCGCGACGCGGAATCATGGAACCCCTGGCGCGGCACGCAGACAGCGCCCGCGTCGGGCACGCGCCTACACGCCAAACCGTGTTTTCCTGATACCACCCGTCCGCGCCATCGGACATCATCACTGCATGACGCCCGGTGCGTTTTGGGCGGATGGGGAACCGGGGCCGCGGCGCGCCAGCAAGCAATTCGAAGGCCGCGGGAATAGCGGGAGTGCAATCCGGCCGGGAAAGGAAAAGCATGGGCAACTTCGGCGGGTACTGCGGGTGGCGGCAATTGTGGCTGGTGTGCCTGGGCCTGTGCGTGTGGCTGGTCGTGCAGGTCATCATGACGATACTTCCGTCGCGGGCCGATGTCGCGGAAACCTACCTCAGACGAGCGATCGAGATAGAAAAGCGATTCGATTTCTCCCTCAGGAATTTGGACGGGTCGCAACTTGCTTCCCGCTATACAGGCATCAGCAGCGACGAAGCGGTAATGCTGATCCGCGACAAACTGCATCGCGCTTATTCCGATTCGCTTGCGCAAGCGGGATCGGTCGCGCTGCATAGGCGCAACACGGGATCATCTCCTTTGACAAAGGCCTCCGGCGCCTTGCTGTGGCTGGATGAGCAGCCCCGGCTTACGCCGGAGGCGATGGCGAATCTGAACTCCGAACTCGATCAGCTCACGCAATATTATCAAGATCGGCTCGGCGCCTTGCCGGCGCAGAAGCGCAAAGCCATTGCCTACGGCGTTGTGCTGGTATGTCTGCCCATGTCTTTGCTATATGTGTTGGGCGCCCTGCGGGCGCGGGTGGCCGAACAGCCGCGCGCGGCCGCGACCCCGGCGCCGACTGAACCGGCGCCTGCCGCATGCAGCGTCGAGACCGGTGCCGTGCCCGAACTGGCATCTGAACCGGCGGATAGCCGCGGTGCGCGCAATGTTCAATTCCCGCAAACTCGTCGTTCGGGTCGTTCCTTCCCGATCGACGAACCAACGGTTGCACATGCGTGATACCGGAAGGCTCCATCGGCGCTGAAACCGCGCGGGCCAGTTCATTGCTCCGCACCGAACACCGAAGCAATCACGCCGGGCAAGCTTCGCGGATCGACCGGCTTGACCAGATGAAGGGCGAAGCCGGCCTCGTTTGAGCGCAGCCGGTCGCGTTCCGTTCCATAGCCGCTCAGCGCAATGAATCTTGCCCGCGCCAGTCCCGCCTCGTCCCGGAGGCGGCGGGCGACTTCGTATCCATTCATCTCCGGCAAGCCGATATCGAGAAAAACCAGCTCCGGGTCGAACGCGCGCGCAAGCTGCAGCGCCGAAACACCGTCGTGCGCGGTTTCGACCACATGCCCCCAGATGCCCAGCAGCACCTTGAGCGAATCCGCCGCGTCGGGGTTGTCGTCGACGACCAGAATGCGCCGGGCCGTGGAAGCTGCCTGCGTCTTCCGCGCCCCGGCGGTTTCGTCAGCGGCATGCTCGGCCGCGGCGGGACCCGTCAGCGGCAGCCGCACGGTGAATTCGCTGCCCTTGCCGAGGCCCGCGCTCGCCGCGTCTATGCGGCCTGCGTGCAAATGCACCAGTTGTCTTGCCAGGGACAGCCCTATTCCCAGGCCGCTTTTGGCCTGATCTGCAGAGGCATCGATCTGCGCAAACATTTCCCAGATCTTCGGCAGCATTTCGGGTGCGATCCCCACGCCGGTATCGCGGATGCGAACGACCGCTTCGCCCCGCTCCGCGCTCAAGCTGACATCAATGCGGCCTCCGGGTTCGGTGTACTTGCCGGCATTGATCAGGAGGTTTTCGAGTATCTGCTGCAATCGCACCCGATCGCCTTCCACCCAGACGTCCTCCTCGGGCAAGGAGACGCACAATCGATGACCGGCTTCCTCGATCGGGGGCCGGCAGGTCTCCAGCGCGCACATGATCTTCCCGCCAAGTTCGACTTTCTCCTTGCGCAGCTGGATCTTGCCCTGGGTAATCCGGGCGACGTCGAGCAGGTCGTCCACCAGATGCGACATGTGTTCGACTTGCCGCTCTATCATTTCCCGCAGCCCGCTCCCTTGCGCGGGCCACAGACCGGAAATATGCATCGAGTGGAGGGCGGTGCGTATCGGCGCGAGCGGATTGCGCAATTCATGCGACAGTGTCGCGAGGAAGGCATTTGTCCTCTGGTTGGCGTCCTGTGTTTTCCTGAACAGCAGGCAATTGTCCAGCGCCATCGCCACGCGCCCGGCTATGTCCATGGCCTGCGCCATCTCGGCGTTGCCGAAACTCTTGCCGGAAGGTCCGACCGCCAGGGAAAGCACCCCGTGGGTTTTTCCTCGTGCGACCAGCGGCAGCAGGACAACCTGCTCAACGTCGCATCGAATTTTTTCACACCTGGCCAACAGCGAATGCCCGTCGCGCAGGCAAGGATTGCGGGCGTCAAAGGACAATTTGCCAATGATTTTCTGCTGGCCCGTCGCCAATACTTCGTCGATGGCGCCAGCCCATACGGGGTCGCAAACAATCGCGTTGTGCAAGTCCTCCAAGTTCCATTCCGGTGCGCATCCGACCCGCACCGAGGAGGCCCCATGGCCGTCCACTAAAGTGATTGCGCTGATATCCGCAAGCTCGGGTACGAGCAGCCGTGTTGCGCCGGCGATCAGGGAATCGGCATCCAGCGAACTGCTCAGGATCCTGCTCGCTTCGGCAAGGAAGCTGGCGCGCCGGGTGACCGCCTCCGCCGCCGCCCGCGCTGCCTGCTCGCGCGCCAGCGCAATGCGCTCATCGGCCTTTTTCCCAACCTGTTCGCGGAGATTGAACAGCTGCACGAATACCGTGACCTTGCTGCGCAGAACGTCCGGCACCACCGGCGACAGGATGTAATCCACCGCGCCAAGCGAATATCCCCGCGCGGTATGCATCTCGTCGGCATACGCGGTGATGAAAATGATCGGTATATGGGAAGACCTGGGACGCTTCCGGATAAGCTGGGCGGTCTCGAATCCATCCATCCCGGGCATGTTGACGTCGAGCAGAATGACCGCGCAATCGTGTTCGAGCAGCCAGCGCAGCGCATCCGCGCCCGATCGCATCGTGACGATATTCTGGTTCAGTTCTTCCAGAACGGTCCTGAACACCAGCAGCTTGTCATCCCGATCGTCGACAATCAGGATGTTCGCCCTGGCGCTGTCCGCGATCGCGGCATCCCCGAGGACGGTTTCGCGCAAGGAATTGGCAGCGTTCATGAAGCGGCGGGAATCAGGCGCTGGCGTTGACATTCCGGCGTTGCAACCCTTTAGCGTTGCAGCCATGCGCGAAGCGCGCTCAACAGAAGTTCGCGCTCGACCGGCTTCGAAAGATAGTCCCAGGCGCCCGCTTCGATACAGCGCTCGCGATCGCCCTTCATCGCCTTGGCCGTCACGGCGACGATCGGCAAGTGCCTGCACGACTCGATTTTGCGGATTTCCTTCATCGTATCGATTCCGTCGAGTTCCGGCATCATTATATCCATCAGCACGATATCGATGTCCGACTGGTTTCTGAGGATATCGATTGCATCACCTCCGTTTTCCGCCGATACGATCTTCATGCCGTATTCCTCGAGCACGGATGACAATGCGAAAATGTTTCTGATGTCGTCATCGACGATCAGCACCCTCTTTCCGTCGAGCGCCTTATTCGACTGGTAGATGTCCTGCATGACGCTGCGATGATGCTCCGGCAGCTCGCTTACATTCTGGTGCAGCACCAGCGTCGTCTGATCGAGCAGCCGTCCGAGGGAATGCACCTGCCGCGCGAGCGGATGCCTGGCGATGATTCCGCCGGCATCGGCATCCGCCGCATTCACGCCATCGCGCAGGACCACGATCGGCGTCTCGGTGCTGATCGAAAACTGATCGATTTCTTCGGATATCGCGGCCAGCGTCGCGTCGGCGGCAGTGGCGCCCAGGACGATGCAATCGCAGGCCGAACCATTCAGCGCGCTGCGGGCGCGCGCCCAATCGGGCGCGGCCAGGATATCGACGTCGGGCATTCCCCCGATGTAATTCGTGATTGTGTTCAGCGCGGCCGGCTCCCCGTCAATCACGAGAACGCGCTTGCGGTTTCCGTTCAGAATGATCTTCATTGCGTCAAGCATGGAACTCAGGACTTGCTTGTTTTGAATGGGCTTCGCGATAAAGTCCCTTGCTCCCGACCGGAGCGCGCGCTCGCGCGCTTCCTCGGTCGAAATGACATACACCGGAATATGCCGGGTGGCGACATCGTTTTTCAGGCGTCCGAGCACGCGCCAGCCGTCGATGTCCGTAAGGAATATGTCGAGCGTGATCGCGCACGGCTGGAATTCCCTGATCAGGGCAAGCGCGGCAGCCCCCATCGAGGTGACCAGGCCTTTGAATCCCTTTTCCCGGGCCGTATCGAGCAGGAACCGCGCAAACGCCAGATCGTTCTCGACGATCAGCAGTACCTGGTCGCCGTGGGCAATGATGTCCCGGTCGTCCCCCGCTTCGTTTACCAGCGAGGCGACGTCGGTCGGCGGCGTCGCTATGACAAGTTCGGCGGGCGCGTCGTCCGCGCGATCCGCGCCGTGCATCGCCGTCTGGATTGCGGCATTAGCCGCCGCAACGGCCGCGTCCGTGGAATTCCGCGATGCGCGCGCCGGCATGTAGGTTTGCGGCAGGTAGAGCGTGAACACGCTGCCCTGGTTGGGCTTGCTCGTCAGCCGGATTTCACCGTGCAGAAGGCGCGACAGTTCCCTGCTGATCGCCAGCCCCAGGCCGGTACCGCCGTATTTCCGGCTGGTGCTGCCGTCAGCCTGCTGGAATGCTTCAAACACGATTTGCTGCTTGTCCGGGGGAATACCGATGCCGGTGTCGCTGACCGAGAGCGCCAGGACCTGGGCCGCGCGATTCAGGTCATCGTTGTCGGAATCCCATCCTGTGCCCGCCGTCTGGATCGCGAAAGTCACCTTGCCCTGATGGGTGAATTTGAACGCATTGGACAGCAGGTTCTTGATAATCTGCTGCAGGCGTTTCGAATCGGTGAATATCGACTTCGGCAGGCGTGGATCGAGCTCGATCGAAAATTGAACGTTCTTGGCCTCGGCCACATGGCGGAAGGTGCGTTGGACGTATCTGTGCAGTTCTTCGATGCGCAATTCGCCCACATCGACCACGACGGTACCCGATTCGATCTTGGACAGATCCAGGATGTCGTTGATGAGCATCAGCAGATCGTTGCCGGAAGAGTGGATGGTCTTCGCGAACTCGATCTGCTTTTCGGTCAGATTCTGGTCGGAGTTGATGCACAGCTGGTCCGACAGGATCAACAGGCTGTTCAACGGGGTCCTGAGTTCGTGCGACATGTTGGCAAGGAACTCGGATTTGAATTTCGACGTCAGCGCCAGTTGACGCGCCTTGTCTTCCAGCGCCTGGCGCGCCTGCTCGACTTCCTGGTTCTTGCGCTCGACTTCCTGGTTCTGGTGCGCGAGCAGGTGGGCTTTTTCCTGCAGTTCCTCGTTGGTGTGCTGCAGCTCCTGTTGGCGGCTTTGCAGCTCGTGCGCCAGCGACTGCGACTGGGTCAACAGGTCCTCGGTCCTGGTATTCGCCTCGATCGTATTGATGACGATGCCGATGCTTTCAGTGAGCTGCTCGAGGAATGCCTGGTGCGTGTCGCTGAATCCTTCGAACGAGGCCAGCTCGAGCACGCCTTTGATCTGGCTTTCGAAAATGATGGGCAATACGAGAACATTGCGCGGTACCGCGGCGCCAAGCCCCGAGGAGATCTGCAGGTAGCCTTCCGGGACATTGGTCAACAGGATTTTGCGCCTGTCGATCGCGCATTGGCCGACCAGCCCTTCGCCCATGTCCAGGCGTTTTCCATGCGCCCCCCTGCCTTCCGCAGCGTAGCTTGCCAGGAGCACCAGACTGGACGTGTCATTGACCAAGTCAAGCACATAGAACTCGGCGTGCTTGGCGGCCACCACCGGCGCGAGCTCGGACAGAATGAGCCCGCCCACCGCCTCGAGCGCCTTTTGCCCTTGCAGCATGCGGCTGAACTTGGCCAGGTTGGTCTTGAGCCAGTTCTGCTCGGTATTCTTCTGCGTCGTGTCGCGCAGATTGCGGATCATTTCATTGATCGTGTCCTTCAGCGCCGCAACCTCGCCCTGCGCCTGCACCGTAATCGAGCGGGTCAGGTCGCCTTGCGTCACCGCCGTGGCCACCTCCGCGATGGCGCGCACCTGGGTGGTCAGGTTTTCCGCAAGCTGGTTGACGTTCTCGGTGAGGCGTTTCCAGGTTCCCGATGCACCAGGCACCTTGGCCTGCCCGCCGAGCTTGCCCTCGACGCCGACTTCCCGCGCCACGCCGGTGACCTGCTCGGCGAAAATCGCGAGCGTGTCGATCATGCCGTTGATGGTGTCGGCCAGGGCCGCGATTTCGCCCTTCGCCTCCACCGTCAGTTTCTGTTTGAGGTCGCCGTCGGCCACGGCGGTCACCACCTTCGCGATGCCGCGCACCTGGCCGGTCAGGTTTCCCGCCATGAAGTTCACGCTGTCGGTCAGGTCTTTCCAGGTGCCCGAAACGCCCTGCACCTGGGCCTGGCCGCCGAGCCGGCCATCCGTGCCGACCTCGCGCGCCACCCGCGTCACTTCCGCGGCAAACGAGCTCAACTGGTCCACCATGGTGTTGATGGTGTTCTTCAGTTCGAGGATCTCGCCCTTCACGTCCACGGTGATTTTCTTCGACAAGTCGCCCTTGGCCACCGCAGTGGTCACGTTCGCGATGTTGCGCACCTGGCCCGTCAGGTTGCCCGCCATGGAGTTGACGCTGTCGGTCAGGTCTTTCCAGGTTCCCGCGACGCCCTGCACATCGGCCTGGCCGCCAAGCTTGCCTTCGGTTCCGACTTCCCGCGCCACGCGCGTCACCTCCGCGGCGAAGGAGCGCAACTGGTCCACCATGGTGTTGATGGTGTTTTTCAGCTCCTGAATTTCGCCTTTTACGTCCACCGTGATCTTCTTGGACAGGTCGCCGGTTGCAACCGCGGTAGTCACCTCTGCGATATTGCGTACCTGCGCGGTCAGGTTGCCGGCCATGAAGTTCACGCTGTCGGTCAAATCCTTCCAGGTTCCGGCAACGCCCTGCACGTCCGCCTGTCCGCCGAGGCGCCCTTCCGTACCCACCTCGCGCGCGACCCGCGTCACCTCGGCGGCGAACGAGCTCAGCTGGTCCACCATCGTGTTGACCGTGTTCTTCAGCTCCAGAATCTCGCCCTTGACGTCCACGGTGATCTTCTTGGAAAGGTCGCCCTTGGCCACCGCCGTGGTCACGTCCGCGATGTTGCGCACCTGGGCGGTCAGGTTGCTCGCCATCGAGTTGACGCTGTCGGTCAGGTCCTTCCAGGTACCCGCCACACCCTGCACGTCCGCCTGGCCGCCGAGGCGCCCTTCGGTACCCACCTCGCGCGCGACGCGCGTCACCTCCGCCGCGAAGGAGCGCAACTGGTCCACCATGGTGTTGATGGTGTTCTTCAGTTCGGAGATCTCGCCTTTCACGTCCACGGTGATTTTCTTCGACAGGTCGCCGCTCGCCACCGCCGTGCTCACATCGGCGATGTTGCGCACCTGGGAGGTGAGGTTGCTCGCCATGAAGTTCACGCTGTCCGTAAGATCTTTCCAGGTCCCGGCGACGCCGCGCACATCGGCCTGGCCGCCGAGGCGCCCTTCGGTACCCACTTCGCGCGCCACCCGCGTCACTTCCGCGGCGAAGGAACTCAACTGGTCGACCAGCGTATTGACCGTGTTCTTGAGCTCGAGAATCTCGCCTTTGACGTCCACCGTGATCTTGCGCGACAGGTCGCCGCGCGCCACCGCCGTGGTAACGTCGGCAATATTGCGGACCTGCGCGGTCAGGTTGCTCGCCATCGAGTTGACGCTGTCGGTCAGGTCTTTCCACGTGCCGGATACGCCTTCCACCACGGCCTGGCCGCCGAGCTTGCCTTCGGTTCCCACCTCGCGCGCGACGCGCGTCACTTCGGAAGCAAACGAGCGGAGTTGATCGACCATGGTGTTGATCGTGTTTTTCAGCTCGAGAAATTCCCCCTTCACATCGACCGTGATCTTCTTCGACAGGTCGCCTTTGGCGACCGCGGTGGTGACATCGGCAATGTTGCGCACCTGGCCGGTCAGGTTGCCCGCCATGGAGTTGACGCTGTCGGTCAAGTCCTTCCAGGTGCCGGCAACCCCTTTCACCTTGGCCTGCCCGCCCAGTTTTCCCTCGGTGCCGACCTCGCGCGCGACGCGCGTCACCTCGGAGGCAAACGAGCCGAGCTGATCCACCATTTTGTTGATCGTTCTCGCGGCGCGCAGAAACTCGCCCTGCAGCGGCCTGTCGTTGACCTCAAGCGCCATGGTCTGGGACAGATCGCCCTGCGCGACCGCCCCGATGACCCGCGCGGTTTCGGTGGTGGGATGAACCAGGTCGTCGATCAGGGCGTTGACCGAACCGATCGAATCTTTCCAGAACCCCTTGACCTCTCCCAGGGTCGCGCGCTGTTTCAGCTTTCCTTCCTTGCCGACGGACTGGCGCAAACGCGCCAGCTCCAGCGCCATGCCCTCGTTCAGGTCCACCACTTCATTGAATGCTTCCGACAGTTTTCCCGGCAATCCGGTCCAGTCGAGCGGCAGGCGCACCGAGCCGTCGCCCTTTTTCAATGCCGTAAGCGCCGACAGCAACAGCCTGACTTCGCCGGCAGATACGGCTTCGCGCGCAAGGACGTTCATGACAGCCCTCCGAAAGGAAATGACTACTGTGATGCCGATACGCCGGGAACGGTGAAATCGGCAAAGCCCGAAGCCCCGAAGCCGGGTTTCCTCGGACACCCTCAACCTGAATCTCAAACCCGCGCTCCGAGCGCCTCGGCATTTCGTCCAGCAGGGGAGGGGCCGGGACGCCTATTCTAATGTTCTGGATATTCTATCAACACGCCTACACGGAATGTAGGAATGGTCTGATTGTCCTGTCGGTGCTTGTCCTACAACGGCGCTGCATGAGGTTGCGGCAGATGCGCCGGTTTTGAAACGCGTCCAGTCTCGAAAGTCGGCGCGACAGCCGTCGAATCCTGGCGCACGCACGGCGCCGGGCAGGCGCGGATTGTGGATTTGCTCCGGCGAAGTAGGAAGTCGGCCGACAGAACAGTTTCGGATTGGCCGCTATGCTCCACCCGGTTTCTCTCATTCATTCACCTGAAGGCTGATATGACAAAGCTTGCGCTGCGGGCTGAAGAACCGGTAGCAGCCGGGGCTGTGCCGCCCGAATCCGGGGAGCGCGCCATGACCGCGTTCGAGCTGTCACAAGTCGTGATCGCGGTCGGAGCGGGATTGCTGCTGCTGCACTGGAGCAAGAATTTTTTCGCGCCCCTGCTGTTCGGCATACTCGTGAGCTATTCGTTGCGCCTGTCGGTCGATGCGCTCGAGCGCAAGCGCCTGCCGCGCGCTCTCGGCGCGGCGATCATGTTGTCCACGGCGACGGCCCTGACCGCGAGCGTGGCGTATTCGCTGCGCGGCGACACGCTCGAATTGATCGAGCAGCTACCAGGGGCTGCCAGCAAAATTCGCAGCCGCGTGCAGGGCAACCCGTTGATCGGCGCGAGCCCGCTGGCGAAGATAAGTCGCGCCGCGACCGAACTGGAAAAGGCGGCGACCGAAGCGGCGGGCGGCACCACGCCTGCGCGCACCCCCTCCAGCCAGGGCAATAGCCTGGGCTTCGTCAAGCAGTTTCTGCTGGTGCAAACGACCAGCGCAATGACCACCCTGCTTCAGGTGGCGTCCGGGCTGCTTATCGCATTCTTCCTGTTGACGGCAGGATCCGCGTTTCGCCGCAAGCTCACCCGGCTCGCCGGGCCTTCCCTCGCCCGGCGCCGCGCCACTGTCGGCATGCTCAACGAGATCGATGCCCACATTCAGCGCTATCTCCTCGTCATGATTGCAACCAACGTTCTGATCGGACTGGCCACCTGGGGGTTCCTGGCCGCCATCGGCGTAGAGCGTGCGCTGCTCCTGGGCGCCATGGCGGGCTTGTTCCATATCATTCCCTATGTCGGCTCCGCGCTGGCGGCGATAGCAACCGCGGTCGTCGGCATGCTGCAATTCTCCGACCTGCGGCAGGTCGGTCTGCTGGTGGCGGGCGTCGTCGGCATCGCGACGCTGATCGGGGTCGGCGTCAATACGTGGCTGCAAGCCTACGCCTTGAGGATGAACTCAGCGGTCGTCATTGTCGGGGTGCTGTTTTTCGGCTGGCTGTGGGGCGCCTGGGGGCTGTTCCTCGCGGTCCCGCTGCTCGCGGTCCTGAAAACGATTGCAGACCGGATTCCGGAATGGCAGCTGATTGCGGAGTTTCTTGGCGAATAGGGCATTGTTGCATGGGTTCAGGAGCTATTTTTTTGGAACGTTGTTGGCGTATTCGCGCGCAGCTCTGGAAACGCGAATTCCCTCACGCTTTCTGCCCGGAACGACGGCAAGTCAGACAAGCGCCTACAAGAGAGTCGGTGTCAGTCCGATACGGACGCCGCCGCGGCGCGCTTATGCTGGGACCCTATCACGAAGGAATGACAAATCTTCGTGATCGGCAACAGGCGCCGTTGCGCAGAGATGCTCGGGGTAAGCATGAAGACTCTGTACAAGGGGCTTTCAGCATGCAATCATTGCAGCGGTGTCGTTCCGCTGTCTCAGTGGTGTAACCGGGCGAACCCCCGCCCGCGGGAGCTCTGCACATGCCCAGATCAGACACCAGCACGCCGGCCAGACGCGTTGCGTCGGCGCCTCCAAACGGGCTACAAGCTGAAGTTTTGGATCACCCTTCGAGTCATGCTTCTCCTGGCGCCATGATCAGAATCCTCATCGCCGACGACCATGCAGTGGTTCGTGCCGGCATCCGCCAGTTCATCGCAGGCCACGAAGATATGACCGTGGTCGGCGAAGCATCCAATGGCGCGGAAGTGCTCGAGTTCGTCCGTACGGGGGAACTGGACCTGGTTGTGCTGGACATTTCGATGCCGGGACGCAGCGGGGTGGATACTCTAAGAAGCCTGAAGCGCGCCCGCCCGGAGCTTCCGGTACTGATACTTTCGGCGTTTGCCGAGAACCTGTATGCGGTCAATTTGCTGCGTGCCGGCGCGGCAGGATACGTCAGCAAGGAGGCCGCCGCGACCCAGCTCGTGGCTGCCATCCGCACGGTTGCCGCTGGACGCAAGTACATCAGCCAGACGGTCGCGCAATTGCTCGCCGACGGACTGTCGATCAAGGATCAAGACCAGCCCGTGCACAGCAAGCTGTCGCAACGGGAATTCCAGATTTTCTGCAAACTCGCAAAAGGCCAAGGCGTCTCGAAGATCGCCGAAGAGCTGTTTCTGTCGGTCAAGACCGTCAGCACCTACCGCAGCCGGATCCTCGACAAGACCGGTATGAAAACCAACGCCGACCTGACCTATTACGCGATCAAGAACGAACTGATCAACTAGCAGGCTGTTGAATTAGGCTGTTGAATTTCGATTGAATGCGCCGTGGCGGATGGTTCACCGCTAGTGCGCGCTTCCCGTCCGCGGCGCCGGCGCTTGGCCCGATTTCCCACCCTCCGATTTCGATTTCCGCGGTTCGCGCACGGCCTGGATTCGCATTGCGGGTCGGCCGGCGCGCCGGCATGCACAAGGCGCCGATCCGCCGGCGTGCCATTTTGTCCTACAGGTGAAACGGTGCTTGGCTGATACATGCGATTGCGGCCGTCGGTCAAGATGAGCTCCAGATGACCGAAGTTCAACTGACCAACCGATGAGAGGGAGCACATGCGCACTCTGAACAGTTTCGAGCATAACCATCTTCTTGCCTCGTTGCTCCAGGCCGGATGCGAGGGCTTGCGTTCGCGTCTCGAGCCGCTGCCGCTGGCGTTCGGCGATGTCCTTTACGAGGCGGACAGCAAGCTGGTGCACGTCTATTTTCCGACCACTTCGGTGGTGTCCGTGCTTTCCGTGATGGAAGACGGCGCATCCGACGAAATCGCCTTCGTCGGCGCCGAAGGAATCGTCGGCGTCCCGCTCTTCCTCGGCGCCGCAAAATCGCCGCATCGTGTGGTCGTGCGCCGCGCCGGCTACGCTTACCGGCTGAACGGGCAACTGCTGCTGGAGCAGTTCAACCGGTCCGGCGCCATGCAAAATCTGCTGCTGCGCTATACGGAGGCGCTGTTCACGCAGATATCGCAGACCATAGCATGCCATCGGCATCATTCCATCCATCAGCAATTCTGCCGCTGGCTCCTATCCAGCGTTGACCGCTCGCCTTCGGACGAATTGTGTCTTACGCAGGAATCGATCGCGCTGATGCTCGGCGTGCGCCGGGAAACGATCTCCAAGGAGGTATGCGTGCTGCAAGCCGCCGGACTGATTCAAAACGCGCGCGGCAGGATCGTCGTGATCGACCGGCCAAGGCTGGAAGCGCGGGCGTGCGAATGCTACCGCGGGATGAAGACCGAGCTTGGCCGCCTCGCCGGAACAGCGAGCACGGCAGCGGCAGCAAGCGCCGTTTACCGCCCGAACGGGCGGGCTGCCGGCAGGTACCTGCCCGTAGCCGGCGGCGCCAGCCAAGCGCGCATTGCCGTGGCGCTATCGGCATAGACAACATGCATATTCACCGCTACACGCAGCATCGAAGCTATGCCGACAATCTGATTGTCGCCATCGATAGTGCCCGCGTGAGGTGCGCCCGTCCCGGGCACGACGGCAGCTTGCAATTGCGGCGCAAATTCGACCCTACATCAAACTGACAGGAGCCTCCCATATGAAAACGACAGCACATTCCTCCGCGACGGCCAAGGGGAACAACAGCGATTCGGACACCAGCAGCATCGAAAAAGGGGCGTTGGCAGCACACCGCGCCATCGACAAAGCGGCCGATACCGTTGTCAACACGCTGGCCGCGGGCGCTCATCGCGGCGTGGACAAGGTCGCCGTCGCCGCCGCGCCGGCCGCGGGATGGCTAGGCGAGGCTGCCGGCAGACTGGAGCAGACACGCCGGGAACTGATGAACCAGGGCAGCGAGCAGGTGCGTGCGAAGCCCCTGACCTACCTTGGCATGGCGCTGGCGTTCGGCTTTCTGGTCGGCCGGGTAATGCGCTGAAGTCCGCGCGGCGGGGCAGGCTTGCCGCGCCGTTTTCGCCCGCAAGAGGGTTCAACATTAAGGAGATCATCATGAAGCACACAGTGAAGTTTGCAGTTGCGGTTTTGCTGGTTGGCGGCCTGGGCGGATGCGCGTCCATGACGCCGGCGGAAAAGGGCGCGGCCGTTGGTGCGGCCGTTGGTGGCGTGGCCGGAAGCGCGCTCACCGGTGGCAGTACCGCGGGCACGCTGGGCGGCGCCGCGGCGGGCGCCATAATCGGCCACGAAGTCCAGAAGAAGAAGTAGGCCGACGTGCGCCGCTGGTAATCAGACACAACTCAAGGAGAGGCAAATGAACAAAAAACTGATCGTCCCAAACGGGCTGCTGATGGCGACGGCGATCGCGTTGTCTGCCGCGGCGCCGCATGTGACCGCGCAAAACACCGATTCCTCCGCCTATGTGAAGGACGCGAGCGGGGAAATCGTCAAAAGCGGGTTCAACTTATGCTGGCATACAGGCTATTGGACTCCGGCAATGGCGATTTGCGCATGCGACCCGGATGTGGCGCAAGCCTGCACGCGGCCCACTCCCATAGCGGCTGTCGTGCCGCCGCCACCTCCGCCGGCATCCGCGCCTGCGCCGGCACCGGCGCCGCGCGCGGTTACACCCGTGCACCAGAAAGTGACGCTGAAAGCCGATACCCTGTTTGACTTCGACAAGTCGGTGCTCAGGCCCGAAGGCAGACGCGAGCTCGACGATCTGGTCGAAAAACTCAAGATGATCGACATCGACTCGATCATCGACATTGGCCATGCGGACCGCTTTGGTTCGGACGCGTACAACCGCAAGCTTTCCCTGCGGCGCGCGGAATCGGTGAAATCCTATCTGGTGAGCAAAGGCGTGCCCGCCAACCGCATCTTGACCGACGGCAAGGGCGAATCGCAACCGGTCACCAAGCCCGGCGAGTGCAAAGGCCCGGCGACCAAGAAAGTCATCGCATGCCTGCAACCCGATCGTCGGGTTGAAATCGAAGTAATAGGCACGCAAACCCGATAGCGGATTGCAGCGCGAGCACCACCCAGGCCCGGCTTGGGTGGTGCCGCGATCGGCCCCGGTCTCGGTGCCGATGCTATGAACTTGAACGCAGTGCCGCGATCGCAGACGCCGAAGCGTGTTCGCTGCCCGGGGCGTTTTGGCCCGCAGGATCGGCCGACACGATTTCAGTGTCCATCGTCATTACTTCCAGCGAATTCCACGCGGGAGGTTCCGCATTTCCGGATACCGCACGCGACGGCAGCCCGGTGCACCCATACAAGACCAGAGCAAGCGCGAAGACCGGCAGCCCCAAACATCTGTGATATTTCAAGATACCCTCCCTGGTACGACAAGCTCACTGATTGCCGTCTGTCCGTCCCATCCAGCATACGCTCTCCAAAGACGTGCGGCAGCAATGCGAAAAACTGCAAGCAAGTATCTTCCTGGCAATGCTGCAGGTCTTGACACAGGTCAAACGCCTCCCACGCGGCTGTAGGACAAACACCTACGATAATTTCATGCTTAGTCTTATATAGACGGAATGGCGGCATCAATACACTGCTTCAGCACAATGCCAATGTGAAAGGTAATGAACTCACACATCGATTCGAACCGGATCCCCACACCGGCGTCCTCGGTGGCGCCATCCGAGCATCATCTGGGTGACACTGTGCCGCTCAAGAAAAACGTTCAGGCACAGCGGCCCCTGCAGGTATTCCTGGTCGAAGATGAAGCGTTTATGCGCGAGCGGGTGATCGAAAAACTCGCCGCAAGCCGGGCGAAGATCGTGGACTATGCAGATTCGGCGGCGGCGGCGATTGCAAAGCTGCGTGAATTGCCCTGCGATGTGGTCATCCTGGATCTTGAGCTCAGACAGGGAACGGGATTTCATGTGTTGAGAGAAGTACGCGGCAATGGCAATTCCAGACCTTGGATAATCGTATTCACCAATTTCGCCGATGCGCATTTCCGCAAGCAGACCATCGCCCTCGGAGCGGATTTTTTCGTCGACAAGGCGCAAGGCCTGGATCGTCTGGGCGAAATTATCGAAGGGCTTCCCCTCCCGAACAGCGGGGAACCAACTTAGAGCTTATTACAAAATGAGGGGATACCTCCCCTCATACTCCCCTAAGTCAGGAGCCATTTCGTTAATTCTGAAATGGCCTCTTAGAGTTTATTTCGAAATGAGGGGATGCGTCCCCCTCATGTCCCCTGTATCAGTCGTTGCAAAATTCATATTGCAGCGGATTCTCAGACAAGCATGAGGGGATTCTGCGGATATCGTACGCGCCGAAATCACTGACGGAAATCGCTGTAAGAAATGACCGTAGGAAAGCCTCCGACAATCGTATCAGGCGTCTTCTCATAGTGGATCCGGACCGGATTCCTTACATTGCAGTCATACCAATACCAAGCGTGGTCCAGACGCATTTCCGGGTATCGGTGAACTTCGGTCAAGAAGCGTTTTGGCCTGACGGAAATGCGAATCGGGGTTCTTCTTAAATGATTTCTTATGGAGGTCTGTATGAAAATGAAAACGGCAAAATTGTCTGTGATGTTCCTGGCCTGCGCCGCGGCCATTCCCGCTTTTGCGCAGAACACGACGGACTCGCGCTGCGGGATCACCAACTACGATAGCCGCCGCAACGTGTTTACCATCGTCAATCCCTCACCGGAAGCGGTAAATCAGCAGTGTTTCATCACCGTGGTTCCGAAGCAGTCCTGGCCTGGCGGGCTGCCGGACCTGACCAGCTCGCAAATCATCGAGGGCAACTATGAAGTTACGCTCTCCGGCGGCGGCGGCGGGGGCGGCGGCGGCGTCGAGGGCGTCGGCGGTGGCGGCGGTGGCGCCGGCGCCGTTCCGAACACCAGTGTGCGTTACCTGCAACCCGGCGTTTATCGGCTGACCATCGGCGCGGGCGGCCAAGGTGGCGCACCCAATGGCGTGAACGGCGGAGATGGCGCGCCGACCAGCCTGGCGGAGGCGTATTCGGGTCAGACCGTCGCGGGCTTCTCCGGCGCGGAATCCTGGAACGGAACCTATCCGCACAGCTATAACGTCGCCTCGGCCGGGCGCACTTACGGCCAATCCGACCCGCAGGCTGACGGCAGCGGCGGCCGGGCAGTGGGCGGCCAAAGCTACGGCGGCCGCGGCGGTCGCGTGGGGATCGATGCGAACGGCCAGGACGGCGGCAGGTTGACGATGGTTGCCGCTGCCGGAGAGCCCGGAAAAGGCGGAACCGATCTCGCCGGAAGCAGGCTGCGGCATAAAGTCGCCGGCGGCGGCGGTGGTGGTGCCGGCTTTGGAAACGGCGGAAACGGCGACAGCGCAGTCGAGGACGGAAAAATGAAAACCGGGGCAAAGCCCGGTGACCTGGGTGCGGGCGGTGGCGGCGGCGCCGGCGGCGAGGGCGTCGCGGACCCGGGTGCCCCGGGCGGCAACGGCTTTATCCGGCTGGCACTGAAAGACCAGGTGGCGCAAGCGCCGGCGCAACCCGCGCCTGCCGCCGCGCCTGCCATGTCGTCTTCGTCCGATAGCGCAGTCACTCCTGCGCCCGCGGATACCCGCCCCGCCAGACGGGACCGCAACTAGGATCGCAGGAATTGCCTGCACTAGCCTGGCGCCAGGATCGAGCAATGCCTGGCGGTTTATGCCCTGCCGATCGGCTCCTCAGCATGGGGGGGCCGCATCGGCAGGTGCCCGATCGGCCCGCGTATGCAACGCATAAGGATGGGGATGACCACGAAAACAAAAGAGACGAGGACACGCACTGCGGCGGCGCAGCGCGACCTGTGGCGGCAAAGCCGCAGGTTCCTTCCGAATGCAATCGCATTCAAGCTGTGCGTCGGCATGGCCGCGCTGGCGCTTGTCCTGATTCCACAGTGGGTCGACGCAAGGGAAACAAGCTCCTACCTGCGCACCGCAAGCGCCCCATCGATCGCGCCGCAGGATGCGCCGGCTCAATCCGCCACAGAGGCGCCGTCTGCTGCAAGCGAGCATGGCGCCGACTTCGGCCGGGAGCGTGCCTCCCGCGCAGCTCGTCAGATAGCGGATTGGATCGTCGATTCGGCCGACAACCTGGGCCTGCCGTTCGTGATCGTCGACAAGATCGACGCCAGGATTTTCGTGTTCGATTCCGGCGGGCGCATCCAGGGGGCGGCTCCAGCGCTGCTCGGCTTGGCGCGCGGCGATGACACGGTTCCGGGTATCGGCGACCGGGAGTACGCCGACATGCCGCCGGATACCCGCACTACCCCCGCGGGCCGTTTCGTGGCTGCGCTGGGCATGAATGCGCGCGGCGAGGATGTCGTGTGGTTGGACTACGACGCGGCCGTATCTCTGCACCGGGTAGTCACTGCCAAACCCGAGGAGCGTCGCCTGCAACGTTTGGCTACGCCGACGCCTCTGGATAACCGCATTTCCTTCGGCTGCATCAATGTGCCGGCGAAGTTTTTTGACACGGTGGTAAGCCCGGCGTTTACCGGGACCAAGGGAATCGTCTACGTGCTGCCGGAAACGCGCCCGGGGCGCGAGGTCTTCGGCGCCTACGATGTAAGAGAGCGGGCAGGCCGCAACTATGCAAGCCGAAACGGGGCGCCAAGGTAAGGTGCGCAATGGCCGCCGCTGGAGCGGCATGAGGAGAGCTCGATGGGCGCCATCACACTTGAGCGAACTTCACCGGGCGATCAGCCGCAATGGACAACCCTGGAACGCCGTGCCGCGGGGAAGCGCGACTGCCGGTTTTCGAAGGCTCGCTGCCGGTGTCCCGCGAAAACGGCGTAATTCCATTCAATTGAGGAAACCATGATTATCAGAAAACTCTTTGTTCTTTCGCTGGCGATCGCCGGAGGCGCGGCCGCGGCTTACGCTATCGGCCGCCACACCCGCCAACTGGAGAAGCAGCAGCACAAGGAAGAGCTCCGCACCTGGGAGGATGAGGGCGGCAATCTGGCGCCATCCGAGGCCGCGGCCGTGCCGAGTCCTGCGCCAGCGGCCTGAGCCTCGCCTCGATTGGCGGAACGGCTGGCGGATGGTCTGGCACACGAGGCGGTTCAGACCTCAAGTTGTTTCTTCAACCTCAACCAGGAGTATTGTCATGCGCAAGCTATTGCTCGGTTCAATCGTGTTGGCCGCGTTCTCGATGCCCTTATCGGCGTCCGCTCAAACCGCGCCCGCCCCCGCGAGTCAGTCCGCCAGTGGCGCCGGTGGTGCTGGCGGATCCGGCGCCGGCGGCGCAGCTGGCGCGTCGAGCGCGGCGGCCGGTGGGATTACCGCAGGGATGGTCGCCGCCGCTGTGGCACTCGTTGCAGTCGCCGCGGCGATCGCCAACTCCGGCGACAACAGCACGACCACAACCACAACCACGACGCCATAAGGCATCGACTGTGATCGAGCTTAGGCACAGGCTCAACCCGAGCCATTGACCCCGCCAGCGCAGGAGAACCTGTCGCAGTCCGGCGTGCCGGCGGCGCAGCTCTGCGGGTGCAGGATACGCTTCCGCCGTGCATTGTTGTGTACGCTACCGAACAGAGCATTGCGCGTAAAGCGAATAGCTTTGCAACAGCTTCACCTTCTGCGCGCAAAGGTTTGGATCGAAATCGAGCGACTGTCCTATTTACTGCTGGACAGACGCGGTAGCGCCGATCCCGCCTTTACTGCCCGGCAGGACCACAGCAAATGGCCGTGGCGCGCGAAGTTTGTCCGATCACCGACTAACTGCAAAAGGAATGACCATGCTGCCCAGCCCCAATAGCCTCGAAGGCAAATCCGTACCCAGCGTGACGTTCAAGACACGCGCCGACAATCAATGGAAGGACGTGACCACCGACGCGGTGTTCAAGGGGAGGACCGTGGTCGTGTTCTGTCTGCCCGGCGCCTACACGCCGACCTGCTCAAGCACGCATCTGCCGCGCTATAACGAGCTCGCCGGGGTGTTCAAGGCGAACGGTGTGGACGAAATCGTCTGCCTGGCGGTCAACGACGCCTTTGTCATGAACGAATGGAAGCAGAGCCAGGAAGCCGAGAACATCACTTTGCTTCCCGACGGCAACGGCGATTTCGCCGCCGGCATGGGCCTGCTGGTGGACAAATCCAGCATCGGCTTCGGCAAACGCTCCTGGCGCTATTCCATGCTGGTCAGGAATGGTGTGATCGAGAAGATGTTCATCGAGCCGGAAAAGGAGGGCGATCCGTTCGAAGTTTCCGATGCCGACACCATGCTCAAGTACATCAATCCGAAGGCGGTCGCGCCCGAGCCCGTGGTGATTTTCGCCAAGCCCGGCTGCCCGCATTGCGCGCGCGCCAAGGCGCTGCTCGAATCCAAGGGTTATCGCTACGACGAAATCAGCCTCGGCAGGCACATCACCACGAGCACGCTGCGCGCGGTATCCGGCGGCGGCACCTGGCCGCAAATTTTCATCGGCGGGAAGCTCATCGGCAATGCGGACGATCTGGAAGCACATTTCAAAGCACGCAAGGCGGCCTAGACGAGTGCAATGAGACTGGTGCGTACTCCTCAATGCGAGGGCAAGTGATGAAGACATTGAACGTTGACGTTGCGGTAATCGGTGCCGGCACGGCAGGCCTCACCGCGTACAGCGCAGCAAAAGCCGCAGGAGCAAACACCGTGATCGTCGAAGGCGGCGACTATGGCACCACCTGCGCGCGCGTCGGCTGCATGCCGAGCAAGCTCCTGATTGCCGCCGCCGAGGCCGCCCATGCCATCGGCAAGGCGCCGGGCTTTGGCATCCATGTCGATGGCCTTGTCCGCGTCGATGGGCGCGAAGTCATGGACCGGGTAAGGCGCGAGCGCGACCGCTTTGTCGGTGGCGTGCTGCGCGACGTGGAAGACATCCCCGCGGCGGACCGTATTCGCGGCCATGCACGTTTCGTGAACAACCATACGCTGGCGGTCGCAGACCATACCCAGGTCATGAGCAAGAGCATCGTCATCGCAACCGGCGCGCGCGCCGCCTACCCGGATGCGTTCAAGGATTTGGGCGACCGCCTGATCATCAACGACGACGTGTTCGGCTGGCACGATCTGCCCAAAGCCGTGGCCGTGATCGGCACCGGGATCATCGGCCTGGAACTGGGCCAGGCACTGCACCGTCTGGGTGTTCATGTGGCGGTGCTCGGCCGTGGCGGCCGCGTCGGCCCCATCAGCGATCCGGAGATCCGCGCCTACGCTGTCGCGACCTTCAACCAGGAATTCAAGCTGGATCCAGACGCGGAAATTGCGCATATGCGGCGTCATGGCGACAGAGTCGCAATCGGTCGCACCGGGCCCAACGGCGAGTCGGCGATCGAGTACTTCGATTACGTCCTCGCCGCCACCGGCCGCGCGCCCAATGTGAAAGACATCGGCCTCGACCGGACCACGCTCAAGCTCGACGCCAAAGGCGTGCCGTCGTTCGATCCAGCGACCACCCGGACCGTGAGCGCAGACGGCGCGAGCCCGATATTCATTGCGGGCGACGCCAGCAACTTTATCCCGCTCCTGCACGAGGCCGCCGACGAGGGGCACATTGCAGGCGGGAACGCCGCACGCTTCGCGCTGGGCAAACAGTTGAAGCCCGGCCTGCGGCGCGCACCCATCGGCGTTGTATTTACCGATCCGCAAATTGGCATCGTCGGGGGCGGATTCCGTGCGCTGAAGCCGGGTGCCTTCGCCACCGGACAAGTGAGCTTCGAGGACCAGGGCCGCGCGCGCATCCTTCTCAGGAACAAGGGCTTGCTGAATGTCTACGCAGATCGCGCCAGCGGCCGCTTCCTCGGCGCGGAAATGCTGGCGCCTGCCGCCGAGCACTTGGCACATCTGCTTTCCTGGGCGCTGCAGAACGAGTTGACGGTCGCGCAGATGCTGCAGATGCCGTTCTATCATCCGGTCATCGAAGAGGGATTGCGCAGCGCCTTGCATCAGCTCGAGGTCAAGCTGCGCGCCGCGCAGGCCAGCCGCGGCAAGGCCGCCTGAGCACCGCTTTACGGATGCAGGCAATTGACACAATGCCCCGGCCCGGTCCTGCCACTCTCGCGCCGCTCAAGACGCTGTTCGAAACGAAGCGCGGCAAGCTGCTCCCCTTGCCGCCGAAGCTGGCGCGCCTTTATGGACGTCTGCGCATGCCGCTGCCGCGCTCGCATCCGCATGTCTACAGCAATTTTGTGAGCACGCTGGACGGCGTCGTCTCGCTCAGTGCGAAGGGGCACGCCAGCGGCGGGGACATCAGCGGATTCAGCGCCCAGGATCGCATGGTGATGGGCCTGTTGCGCGCCATTGCCGACGTGGTGATCATCGGCTCCGGCACGCTCGGCGTAGACCGCCGGCACATCTGGACGGCCGAAGCCATTTTTCCCGCGCTCGCGGACGAGTATCGGCAACTCGGCGAAGCGCTGGGCAAGAGCAGCGCACCGTTGCATGTAATCGTCAGCGGCAGCGGCGGGATCGATCTAAGCTTGCCTGTGTTCACATCCGGCAAGGTGCCGGCGTTGATCGTTACGACGAGCGCGGGTGCGAAACGTGTACTCAGGCAAAGGGTTCCCGATTCGGTCGAGATCCGCGCGATTTCAGGCTATCGCGCGAGCGCGATTCCAGGTCCTCGCGCGAGCACGATTCCGGCGCGCGCCATCCTCGACGAGGTGTGCCGGGTGAGCCCAGGCAAGCTGATCCTGGTCGAGGGAGGGCCGCGATTGCTGGGCGACTTCTATGCGGAGCGCCTTCTCGACGAACAGTTCCTGACGCTTGCGCCCCAGATTGCCGGCCGCGATACCGGCGACCGGCGGCTCAGCCTGGTCATGGGAATGGCGTTCGCGCCGGACCATGCGCTGTGGGGGACCCTGATCGACCTGCGGCGCGGCAGCAGCCATTTGTTTCTGCGCTATTCGTTCCCGTAAGCGTTGCGCGAACTTCCAGTCACTATGCAAAAGCCCATCGCATTCTCCTTGTTGGCCGGTTTTCTGATGCTGAATCTCGCCGGCTGTGGCGATGTGGCCACTTTGCCGGAGAACGCCGGGGTCGGCCCACGGCCGGCCTTGCCGGCGCCGCGTCCGACGCTGATACCGACGGTGCACATCGCCCCGGCCAAGGGCTGGCCAGTCGGGGCAACGCCGCTGGCTGCGGCAGGGCTTGCGGTGAGTGCCTACGCGATGGGCCTGGATCACCCCCGCTGGCTCTATGTCCTTCCCAACGGCGATGTGCTCGTTGCCGAGAGCAACAGCCCGCCCCGGCCGGACGACGCGCGCGGCATCAAGGGCTGGGTGGCAAGGCTGGTGATGAAACGCGCGGGCGGCGGAGCGCCCAGCGCCAACCGCATCACGCTGCTGCGCGACGCGGATGGGGACGGCATCGCGGAGACGCGAACGGTCCTCCTGAGCGGCCTCAATTCGCCCTTCGGCATGACGCTCGTCGGCAGCGATCTCTATGTTGCCAACACCGATTCGATCATGCGCTTTCCCTACAAGGCGGGCGCTACGCAGATCACCGCGCCCGGCGCAAAAGTCGTCGATCTGCCCGCAGGCACGATCAATCATCACTGGACCAAAAATGTCATTGCCAGCCGAGACGGTTCGCGCCTGTACGTGACGGTAGGCTCGAACAGCAATGTGGGCGAGAACGGCATGCACAACGAGGTCGATCGCGCTGCCATCCTGGAGGTCGATCCCGCAACCCGCAGCGCACGGGTGTTCGCCTCCGGTCTGCGCAATCCGAACGGCCTCGATTGGCAGCCGCAGAGCGGCGCGCTCTGGACCACGGTCAACGAACGCGACGAGCTGGGCAGCGACCTGGTTCCCGACTTCATGACCTCGGTGCAGGATGGCGCTTTCTATGGCTGGCCCTACAGCTATTACGGCCAGCACGTCGATGCACGGGTCGAGTCCCAGCGTCCCGATCTCGTCGCTCGCGCCATTGCGCCTGACTATGCGCTCGGCGCGCATACCGCCTCACTTGGGCTCGCGTTCTATCGCGGTAGCCTCTTGCCGCAGCGCTATGCCGGCGGGGCGTTCATCGGCCAGCACGGCTCGTGGAATCGCAAACCGCGCAGCGGCTACAAAGTCATATTCGTAGCGTTTGCCGACGGACGCCCGGTCGGTGCTCCCGCGGACGTACTTACCGGTTTTGTCGATGCCGAAGGCGATGCTCTCGGCCGGCCCGTAGGCGTGGCGGTGGACCGGGCGGGCGCTCTGCTCGTCGCCGACGATGTCGGCAATGTCATCTGGCGCGTGACGCCGGCCGCGTCAAAGCGGTGATGTCGCCCGCCTTGTGTAAGCTAGCGAACAGAACATTGCGCTGGGGGAGAGCAACATTTTGTTGGCGGGCCGCGGTTCGTGAAAAGCGCGGCCAATTGATTCTGCAGACAGGAGGAAAGTCATGCCCCTCAGAAAAGGATCCAGCCAGTCTGTCGTCAGCAGCAACATCAAGACACTGGTAGATGACTGGAAGAAGGACGGGTCGATAGGCGCCAGCCATCCGCCGACAAAGAAAAAAGCGATCAAGCAGGCGGTTGCCATCGCCTTGGCCAAGGCCGGCAAGAGCCGCAAGGCGCAGCCGCGCAGGCGCAAAGCCGGCTGAGTCCGGGTTGATTCCGTCCAGGCAGTACCGGCATTGCGTTGTTGCGAAAGGATAGCCGCCATGGCATTGAACGAGGAAAAGATCGCGCGTCTGGTGCGCGAATTGTTGACCGAGATCGGCGAGGACCCGACACGCGAAGGCCTGATCGATACGCCGAAGCGGGTAGCGAAGGCGCTCGAATTCCTCACATCGGGCTATCGCACCGATACCAGGCAGTTGATCAACGGGGCTTGTTTCACCCAGGCGACCAGCAGCATGGTTATCGTCAAGGACATCGAGGTCTACAGCATGTGCGAGCATCACATGCTGCCGTTCTTTGGCCGCTGCCATATCGGTTACATTCCAAGCGGCACCGTATTCGGCGTGAGCAAGCTCGCCCGTCTGGTGGACATGTACGCACGGCGGCTGCAATTGCAGGAGCGCCTGACCGAACAGATTTCCAGCGTGGTGATGAAATCGGTCAACGCCAGGGGCGTGGGCGTGATCATCGAAGCGCGCCACCTGTGCATGATGATGCGCGGCGTGGAGAAGCAGAACTCGACCATGGTGACTTCATCCGTCCTCGGCGAATTTCGCGATTCGCTCGCGACCCGGGAGGAATTCTTCTCCCTGATCGGGCGCCGCACCTGAACCACAGGCTCGCACTGATTCGAACCAGGTGTATTGATGATATTCCGCCAGTTGTTTGAGCCGTTATCGAGCACCTACACCTATCTGCTCGGGTGCGAGGAAACCGGCCAGGCCGTATTGATTGACCCGGTCATCGTCGCAACGGAACGCGATCTGGCAGCAGTCAACCGGCTTGGGCTCACCTTGGCCTACACCCTGGAAACCCATATCCACGCAGACCACATCAGCGCGGGGCTGGAACTGAAGATGAAGGCAGGAAGCAAAGTTGCCGCGCCGGCGTACGACCGGCTGCCGTGCGCCGACCTCGGCATTGAAGAAGGCAAATCGTTTCAGGTGGGTAGCATTGTACTGCAGCCATTGCACACGCCAGGCCACACCGACGGGCATTTCGCGTATCTGTCTGCCGACAGGGTGTTTACCGGAGACGCGCTCCTCATCGACGGCTGTGGCCGTACCGACTTCCAGAACGGCGATGCCGGCGCTTTGTACAAGAGCGTCAGGGAAAAGTTGTTTCCCTTGCCCGATGATGTTCTCGTGTACCCGGCGCACGACTACAAAGGGCGGCACGTTTCCTCGATAGCGCAGGAAAGGAAACGCAATCCCCGGCTCGGGGAACAACGGACCTTGGAGGAGTTCAGGAACATTATGGCAAACCTGAACTTGCCCTATCCGAAATTCATGGATTACGCGGTACCCGGCAACAAGCGGTGCGGCGTTTGCCCGGGCGATCTGCCTGAGAATCTTGAGAAGTACTGCCAGCATATGGGCGAAAGTCCGCAGGGCTAAACTCGAGCGGTTTTCGGCTGGATTTGGTGTAACAAAATGGCAAACGCGACGCACGAGTTGGCTCCAACAACGAATCCGATCGGGCGCTTGCACCTGTCCCGGGCATTCGCTGCAAGGTCAGGGCGGAGCCGGTGCTGATTTTCACTTGGCCCACATTGGAACGAGACTGTGCAAAGGACTATAGGACGAAGGGAGATGCACCGGCTGAAAAGCATCGGCTGGCTGCGCGCGGCGGTATTGGGAGCGAACGACGGAATCGTATCCACGTCGAGCCTCGTGCTCGGCGTAGCCGCTTCACATGCAACCCACAGCAGCATACTGATCGCAGGGATCGCAGGTCTGGTTGCGGGCGCCATGTCGATGGCGACTGGAGAATACGTCTCCGTTCATTCGCAGGCAGATACTGAAAAGGCCACACTCGAGCAAGAGCGCGCCGAACTCAAGGAGGACTTTGGCGGCGAACTGCGGGAATTGACGGCGATTTATGTCGGCCGCGGCCTTGATGCTGCTCTTGCGAAGCAAGTCGCCGAGAAGCTCATGGCGCATGATGCGCTTGGTGCGCACGCGCGTGATGAACTCGGCATCTCCGGGACGCTAAGGGCGCGACCGCTACAGGCTGCGCTGGCTTCTGCCGCCAGTTTCGCGGCCGGGGCCGCCATGCCGCTTGTGCTCGTTGCATTTGTCCCGGAGTCGAACCTCATTCTCGTCGTTTCCGCAGCTTCGCTTCTGTTTCTCGCGTTTCTGGGAGGATTGGCTGCCCATATCGGCAGCGCGAATGTGACACGGGGAATATTGCGCATCACATTCTGGAGTGCCTTGGCCATGGGTGTCACTGCAGGTATCGGGGCACTGATCGGAACCGCTGCCTGAGGAACATTCATCAGCGGGAGCAATACAGGCTGTCTGAACCGTTGCATCCGGGCACGAATCGTGTCGTGGCAACAGGTACCAGCGCACCAGCCCACTTCAATAGCCGGATGAATTCAAGCTCTCAGCACTATCTAAATACCGGCCAACGCACTTGCCATGCCGACGATGGACGCGAGGTCGCGTGCGCAGGCTCCGGTCAGGACGCTGCGTTTGCCGTCGGCACGCCGTGGCCGGAACCGCGCTTCGAGTTGCGCAACGACGAGGTCGTGGATCGACTGACCGGTCTGATCTGGTGTCGCAGCGCCAATCTGGCGGAATTTCCGCTCACATGGCAGGAAGCACTGGATTTCGTCGCGGTGATGAACCGCGAACGGCGTTTCGGCCGGCGCGATTGGCGCATGCCCAATCGCCGTGAATTGCGCAGTTTGCTCAGTCTGCAAACCAAATTGCCTGCCCTGCCTGAAGCACACCCGTTCGTCGACGTGTTCAACGGCTGGTACTGGACCGCGACGACGGCGGCCATCAGCCCGGCGCACGCCTGGTACGTGGCGCTCGATGGCGCGCGCATGTTTTACGGCGGCAAGGATCAATCCTTCATGCTGTGGCCGGTACGCGGTGAAGGTCTGGGCGTTGTCCCGCGCACGGGCCAATGCCTGTGCTACGACGCCGCCGGCAAAGTCATTGCATGCCCCGGCTCCGGTCAGGACGGCGAATTGCGTTACGGCGCACCGTGGCCTGAACCGCGCTTCGAAATTGTTCCCGCCGGCGTACTGGATCGTCTCACCCGCCTGCTCTGGCGCCGCGGCGCGAAGCTCACAGCGCAACCGGTGGTCTGGCGCGAGGCACTGGCAGCGGTGGCCGAGCTCAATCACGAAGGCGCGGGCAGCGCCTGGCGGCTGCCGACCATCAACGAACTGGAAGCGCTGGTGGATTGCGCCGCCCACCGCCCGGCCTTGCCCTCAGGGCATCCGTTCGCCGAGGTGCAGGATATTTACTGGTCGTCTAGCACCAGCCTGTTCGAGCCTGACTGGGCCTGGGCCCTGTACCTGGAACAAGGCGCGACGGGCATCGGACAAAAGCGCTTCGCAAAATTTGCGGTATGGGCGGTGGCAACTTTCGATTGAATCGAGGCCATCGCTACTTGCGCATGACGGCGGCAACTGGAGCGACGACCAAAACAACGACCAGGCGCGGATAGCTTCTGTTTCAGGCGCTATACATGCGCCTTGTCTTGCAGGTCTTTGACGATTCGGTAGCAGGTGCAGGCGGCCGCTTCAACACCTTTGCGGTCCAGAATTGTGATCTTGCCCCGGCTGTAATCGATTAGTTTTTTTCGGTGCAAAGCGCCGGCAGCCCTGGTGACGCCTTCGCGGCGCACGCCCAGCATGTGCGACAGAAATTCCTGCGTAAGGAGAAATTCGTCCGCGTGCAAGCGGTCGCCGGTCATCAGCAGCCAACGCGCAAGGCGCGGCTCCGCCTCGTGAAAGCGGTTGCATGCTGCAGTTTGTGAAATTTGGGCCATCAATAGATGGTTGTAGCGAAATAGTGCCCGTTGCAACGGCAGATTGTTCTTGAATTCGGCGCGAAAACGCGCGGCTGTCATGCGCATTGCGGTTCCGCTGCCCTGCACGAGCGAGCGAACGGCCGAGATTCCGATCCCCAGCGCCATGGGCATGCCGACCATGCCTTCGTTACCGACCATGCCGACTTCCAGAGTCCGCCTCTTGTCGACTGCCGTCAGCAGGGAAACGAGGCAGTTGATGGGAAAGTAGACATCGCGAATCGGCCCCTCGGGCTCATACAGCACCTGCCCATAAGTCAGTTCGACCGGCACGAGGCCGGTCAGCATGCGCTGATAGACTATCCGGGGCACTGCAGCAAGCAGATGGTTTGCACTGGACGATTGCTTGGCGGCTCGCATCGAATGGACTCCTTTTTGTACGGTACTGGCGACATGCGCCGTGCACGCCGGCGTTGCCGATGGTGCTTTCCGGGCGGAGCAAAGGCTCATCCTCGCGTGCAGTGATTTTAGTAACACCCTGACTGGCTATTCTGTGCGCCAACGTACAGAACACTGCCGCCGGAAGGTGTCCAATGCCCGACGGCATCTGCGCAGGCGGGATGCGGCAGATTTCCGGGAGGCGGAGGCACATTGCAACAAATGACATTGCCTGAAGCGATGCGCCAGGGGACGCCCGAATCGGCCCCTCCGTTGGAATGAAAAAAGCCTGGGCAGCGGCGCTGTTTCTTGCAATCGCCCTGCCAGGCATAGGCGCGCGCATTGCCCATGCCGGCGATGTGGACGCAAATTCAGCCGCATCGCTGCGCGCCAAGTACGATGGTCTGCAGAATCGGCTCAACCGCAATCAGTTCCAGCGGCCGCTGTATTTGGACTCCGGCGAGACCCCGGATCGCGTGACCGGCGACATTTACGCGCGCATCGATTACCCGTTTGCGGCGGTGCGCGCCGGGCTGAACAATCCGGGCGGTTGGTGCGACATTCTGATTCTCCACATCAATACCAAGTACTGCCGCGCCTCGTCGGGCAGCCAGGGGGTTGTCCTCAATGTAAGCATTGGCAAGAAGTACGACGAGCCGCTGGAGAAGGCCTACCGCGTGGACTTTGCCTATCGCGTGTCCGCCCAATCGCCGGACTATCTGCAGGTGGGGCTGGGCGCGGACGTGGGGCCATTCGGCACGCGCGACTTCCGCATCGTGCTCGAGGCAGTTCCCCTGGAAGCCGGGCGGACATTCATCCACTTTTCGTATTCGTATACCTATGGCCTGGTGGGACGGCTTGCCCTGCAGGCCTATCTCGCCACAATCGGACGGCGCAAGGTCGGGTTTGCGGTCGTCGGCACACGGCCCGACGGCCAGCCCCTGCACATCGGCGGAATACGGGGCCTGGTGGAACGAAATACCATGCGTTATTACCTCGCGATCGAGGCCTTTCTCGGGGCCGTGTCCGCACCGCCGCGGGAGCGACTGGAAAAGCGCCTGCGCGAGTGGTTTGCGGCCAATGAGCGCTATCCGCTTCAGCTGCATGAAATGGAACAGGGCGAGTATCTCGACATGAAACGCAAGGAGTACTTGCGGCAACAGTCCCGATCGCCACCGGCCTGATCGCCGGTTTCCCGGAAGGATTCTTACCCGCCCGGGCGGTATTGCCGGCGCAGTTGGAATGCAGTGTCGAACAGACTCTGGTTCACGCTCGCATTCGTGTCCGCGTCGGCGGCGATCATCTTGTACAGCCAGGGCGACGTGTCGTGCGCGGGCCACTTGCGCGCGAGGTCGCGGCGCATTCCGGCCACGCTCTGCGCCAATTCCACCCATCGGTCCGGCGCTGCCTGTTTCAGGTAGAGCAGAGAGGCGATGTCCGCCAGGGCTTCGCCCCATGTATTCAACGCGCCGCTTTTCACCGTCGACAGATAGCCTTGAACCGTCGCGCTTTCGCGCCTGAATCCTGGCGGCAATATTTTGTCGAAGCGCTTGTGGACAAAGGCTTCGCGCTGCTCGATGCAATGCGCTGCCTCGTGCATTGCCATCGCGGTCAGCAGCAGGGGCAGGTCGTTTGCGGCAATGGTTTCGAAATACTGGGTCAGCCCGTCTTCCGGTTTTGCATTGTAGAAAACCTGGCAGGCGCCGTTGCCGAGGTTCAGTCTTGCCCCGAGCAGGGGCTGCGTCACGCCGACCTTCTGCGCGTCGAACATTTCCAGATCCAGGCCTTCCGCCTTCACCAGCTTCGCGGCGTTTTCGATCGCCGTGCGCAACTGGCCTTCCGTCGGGTACGGCGCGGCGCAAGCATAGCCGCAGCAAAGCAGGGCGAACGCTGCCGCGGCGTGCCTGCTGGCTGGATTCATGAATGCCCCCCGACAAATTGGCGGCCACCTCAGGCTGCCAAAAGAAAATCCGAATCCGGCCCGGACTGCGCTGCCCCGCGGCCGACCGTGTCACGACCGGCCGCAACCAGGCGGCCGGTTCATTTCTCTTCGGCTGGATGTGCGAAAACTTGAGGAACATTGGGGAAACAGATCGGCACGGAACGCGGCCGCGCGGCGGCGTGCAGTGTGCGCGAGGTTTGGTGCCGGGGCCACGACACTGATATCGCTACACAATATTCGAAGTCGTCACGCAAATCGAGATCTGATGCTGCGGCGCCCCGGGGTCGGAGCCGGAACCGGCGGGGGCGGCACGGCGCTTACCGCGCCAGCGCAATGGCCACAATAAAATTGCCGGCTGCCGGTACGCGAAGCAAGGGGTGGTGAGTTCGAATCCTGCCAGGCGCGCCATTCATTTACGAAGCTGGGCACTTCTCCCAGCTTTCTTTTCTGCATGAAACCGATGGCGTCCGAGCAGGCGTGGAACAGGAATCGCGCCGGCCGGGGCCGGGGAGATACGCTGGCACGTGTCTGCCCGGGAGCCGTACGCGTGGGCGCCTGGTCGCCGGTTCCTTGGCTTTAAACTGTTAGCGGTGCTAACGGTCAGCGTTGTCAACTTTCCCACCAATCGCCCCAAACGCCCAAAATTTTGCTCATGGTTGCAACCTATACGCGTGCCGCGTATAGTTCGAGACATGGTCTTTGTCGAGCTCACGCCTTTCATCGCTTTTCGTGCTGAGCATTGGAGCGACGAAGACTTGCGTGGTCTGCAAAATTTCTTACTCGCCACGCCGGACGCAGGCGACGTTATTCCAGGCGGTTCCGGTTTGCGCAAACTGCGCTGGGCGGTAAAAGGCCGCGGCAAGCGAGGCGGCGCGCGGGTGATCTACTACCGGCATGTGCCGAAGGAACACATCTACCTGATTTACGCTTACGTCAAGAGTGCGCAAGCTGACCTGACGCGAAAGCAAATCAAGACGCTGGCACAATTGATGAAGGATATCGACAGTGGATAAGCAGCATTTCGAACAACTGGTCAAAGGCGTGCGCGAAATGAAGCGCCATATGGCGGGCAAGACCGTGCGTGGCGCAAGGACAACCGAGCTGCCCGAGCCGGATGTGCGCACCATCCGCGAGGCAGCTAAAATCAGTCAGAGCCAGTTCGCGAAGCTGATTGGCGTGAACCTGCGCACATTGCAGAACTGGGAGCAGCACCGCACGCAGCCCACGGGGCCCGCCAGGGCGCTGCTCAAGATAGTTGCATCGAATCCGAAGGCGATCGAGGCCTTGCATGGGTAAATCTCATCTGTTTCCGACCGGTTAAAAACGTTGTCCGTCCGCGATAGCAATTCGCGTTAAACCGATTCTTTATCGGCCGTGAGATCTTATCCATTACTAAATATGCAGTGCGTGCCCGAGCGCGCGCAGCGCCGCCTCCTGCGCCGCTTCGCCGAGCGTCGGGTGGGCGTGGATCGTGCCTGCCGCGTCTTCGAGCCGCTCGCCCATTTCGATCGAGTGGCTGAATGCGGTGCTCAGCTCCGACACGCCGCGGCCCACCGCCTGCCAGCCGACGATCAGGTGGTTGTCGCGGCGCGCGACGACGCGCACGAAACCGTCGCTGGCTTCGAGCGTCAGCGCGCGTCCGTTGGCGGCAAACGGGAACATCGCGCTGATGCAGTCCAGCCCGGCTTGCGCAGCCGCGAGCGGCGTGCGGCCGACGACGACCAGTTCGGGGTCGGTGAAGCACACGGCGGGGATCGCGGCAGGCGTGAAGCGCCGGCGCCGGCCGGCGACGATCTCGGCCACCATCTCGCCCTGCGCCATCGCGCGGTGCGCCAGCATCGGCTCGCCGGTCACGTCGCCGATCGCCCAGACATTGCGCATTGACGTGCGGCATTGGTCATCGATGCGCACGGCGCGGCCGTTCATATCGAGCATCAAGGTCTCCAGCCCCCAGCCGTCGGTGCGCGGCCGCCGCCCGACCGCGACCAGCACCTGATCGGCCGGCAGCACGGACTCTTCGCCTTGCGCGTTGCGGATGCGCACCGCGTCGCCGCTCGCATTCAAGCCCTGCACGGTGCACGCCAGATGCAGTTGCACGCCGAGCCGTCGCAGTGAAGCGGCCACGGGCTTGACCAGGTCTTCGTCGTAAGCCGGGAGCACGCGGTCCATTGCCTCGACCACCGTCACTTCGGCGCCCAGCTTGCGATACGCAGTGCCGAGTTCCAGCCCGATGTAGCCGGCGCCGACGACGAGCAGACGCTGCGGCAGCGCTGGCGGCGCAAGCGCCTCGGTCGACGAGATGACGCGCCCGCCGAAGGGTAGCGCCGGCAGCGCCACCGCCTGCGAGCCCGGGGCGAGCAACAGGTGTTCGCAGACGATGCGCAACGGCTCCTGGCCCGTGCCGGTCGTGACTTCCGCCGTCTTGCCGTCGATGATGCGGGCCCAGCCGCTGACGACCTGCACGCCGTTTTTCTTCAGCAGCGCGGCGACGCCGCCGGTGAGTCGGCTGACAATGCCGTCCTTCCAGCGCAGCGTCTGCGCCAGGTCGATGCGCGGCGATTCGACGTGGATGCCGAGCGGCGACCGAAGAGAGTCCCCGTGGGACGAGTCCTGCGCATAGTGGCAGGCTTTTTCAAATTCCCCGGCGGCGTGGATCAGTGCCTTGGACGGAATGCAGCCGATGTTGAGGCAGGTACCGCCGAGCTGGTCGCCTTCGACCAGCATGGTGGCGATGCCCAGTTGCGTGGCCCGGATTGCCGCGACATAGCCGCCGGGGCCGCCGCCGACGACGAGCAAATGGGTCGAGCGCGTCTCCATCGGCTACTCCACGAACAGGGTCGCCGGGCATTCGAGCAGGCGGCGCAGCGCCTGCACGAATCCGGCCGCAACGGCGCCGTCGACCACGCGGTGATCGAACGATGAAGACAGGTTCATCATCAGCCGCGGCACCACCGCGCCGCCCCGGATCATCGGGCGTTCGACCATGCGGTTGACGCCGACGATGGCCACTTCGGGGTGGTTGATCACCGGAGTCGTGACGATGCCGCCGAGCGCGCCCAGGCTGGTGATGGTGATGGTCGAACCGCTGAGTTCCTCGCGCGCCGCCTTGGCCGTGCGCGCGGCCTCGGCCAGACGCGCGATCTCCGCGGCGCTGGACCACAGGTCGCGCGCCTCGGCATGGCGCAGTACCGGCACCATCAAACCGGCGTCGGTCTGCGTGGCGATGCCGATGTGCACCGCGCTGTAGCGCGTGAGGATGCCGTTGTCGTCGTCGTAGCGCGCGTTGACCTGCGGAAATTCGCGCACCGCCAGCACGATCGCGCGCGCGAGCAGCGGCAGCAGGGTGATGCGCCCGCGCTCGGCGAGCCACTTCGCGTTCAGTTGCGCGCGCAGCGCCTCCAGCTCGGTGACGTCGATCTCTTCCACATAGGTAAAGTGGGGGATGCGGCGCTTGGCCTCCTGCATCTTCTGCGCGATTTTGCGGCGCAGGCCGATGACGGGGATGGCCTCTTCTTCATGCCGTTCGGCGTAGCGCGCGGCGGAGTTCGATGCGCCCGTGCCCGGGCGGCGCGCCGCGTACGCGTCGAGATCTTCGTGCGTGACGCGGCCCGCCGTGCCGCTGCCGCGCACGAACTGCAATTCGATACCCAGGTCCCAGGCGCGGCGGCGCACCGCGGGGGAGGCGATGGGCCTGTCGCCGGCTTGACGCGTTGCCTGCGCGGCGGACGCAGGAACGATTTCGTGCGGCGGCGGTGGCGGTGGGGTTGCCACAGCGGGCGCGGGCGTCGCGGATAGTGCCGCCCGCGTCACTCCAGCTGCGGGCGCCGCCGCTGGTGTAGCTTGTGTTGCAGTCGCGGCAGGCGGCGCCTCCGCGTTGCCCGCACCCTCCACTTCGATGCGGATCAAGTCGCTGCCTACCGCCATCACCTGCCCGATCTCCCCGCCGAGCGCCAGTACCTTGCCCGCCACGGGCGACGGTATCTCCACCGTCGCCTTGTCGGTCATCACGTCGGCCAGGATCTGGTCCTTGGTCACGGCGTCGCCGGGCTGCACATGCCATGCGACCAGTTCAACCTCGGCAATGCCCTCGCCGATGTCCGGCGTCTTGATCACATGAACGGCCATCACGCCTCCCTTGGGGGCAGTGCAGCGGCGTCGCCGCAAACCCGGGGTCTGTTCATGTTTTCTCCAACGCGCGCCTGAACGCGGCGGCGACGCGCGCAGGCCCCGGAAAGTAGTCCCACTCCTGCGCATGCGGGTAGGGCGTGTCCCAGCCGGCCACGCGTTCGATCGGCGCTTCGAGGTGATAGAAGCAGTGCTCCTGCACCAGCGCCGTCAGTTCGGCGCCGAAGCCGCAGGTGCGCGTGGCCTCGTGCACGACGACGCAGCGGCCGGTCTTTCTGACCGAGTCGACGAGCGTATCGAGGTCGAGCGGCCAGAGGCTGCGCAGGTCGATGATCTCGGCGTCGATGCCGGTCTCCAGCGCCGCCGCCTCCGACACGAACACCATCGTGCCGTAGGTGAGCACCGTCAGCTCGCTGCCGGGGCGGAACACCGCGGCCGATTCCAGCGGCACTGTGTAGTGACCTTCGGGCACTACGCCCAGCGGGTGCTTGGACCATGGCACCAGCGGCTTGTCGTGATGGCCGTCGAACGGGCCGTTGTAGAGCCGTTTGGGTTCGAGAAAGATCACCGGGTCGTCGCACTCAATCGCGGCGATCAGGAGGCCCTTGGCGTCGTAGGGGTTGGATGGCATCACCGTGCGCAGCCCGCAGACATGCGTGAACAGCGCCTCCGGGCTCTGGCTGTGCGTCTGCCCGCCGTAGATGCCGCCGCCGCAGGGCATGCGGATGGTGATCGGCGCGGTGAAGTCGCCCGCCGAGCGGTAGCGCAAGCGCGCCGCTTCGGAGACGATCTGGTCGGACGCCGGATAAAAGTAGTCGGCAAACTGGATTTCCACCACCGCGCGCAGGCCGTAGGCGCCCATGCCGACGGCGGTGCCGACGATGCCGCCTTCGGAGATCGGTGCGTCGAATACGCGTGATTTGCCGTACTTCGCCTGCAGGCCTTCGGTGCAGCGGAACACGCCGCCGAAGTAGCCCACGTCCTGGCCGTACACGACGACGTTGGGGTCGCGTTCGAGCATCACGTCCATCGCCGAGCGCAGCGCCTGGATCATGGTCATCGGTGTCCTGCGCGCGCTCATGCTCGTCTCGTCGCTTCCTGTGTTGACGTCCATACTCAGACGCCAAGCTGTTGACGCTGGCGGCGCAGATGCTCGGGCATGTCCTTGTAGACGTCCTCGAACATCTCGGCGGCGCTGCGCATGTGGCCGTCGGCCAGCGTGCCGTAGCGCTCGGCTTCCTTCTGCGCCGCGGCCACCTGCGCCTCCAATTCCTTTTGCGCATCCTCGTGTTCCTGCACGGACCACGCGCCGATCGCGATCAGATGTTGCTTCAGCCGCGCGATCGGGTCGCCGAGCGGATACTGCGCCCAGTCGTCGGCGGGACGGTACTTGGATGGATCGTCCGAGGTGGAGTGCGGCCCGGCACGGTAGGTCACCCATTCGATCAGCGTCGGCCCGAGGTTGCTGCGCGCGCGCTCGGCGGCCCACTGCGATGCCGCATGGACCGCGAGAAAGTCGTTGCCGTCGACGCGCAGCGACGCGATGCCGCAGCCCACGCCGCGCGCCGCGAAGGTGGTGGCCTCGCCGCCGGCAATGGCCTGGAACGTCGAGATCGCCCACTGGTTGTTGACCACATTGAGGATGACCGGCGCGCGGTACACATGGGCGAAGGTCAGTGCGGTGTGGAAGTCGGCCTCTGCAGTGGCGCCGTCGCCGATCCAGCCCGACGCGATGCGGGTGTCGCCCTTGATCGCCGCGGCCATGCCCCAGCCCACCGCCTGGATGAACTGCGTCGCGAGGTTGCCGCTGATGCTGAAGAAGCCGGCGCGCTTGTACGAATACATCACCGGCAGTTGCCGGCCCTTCATCGGATCGCGCTCATTGGACAGCAACTGGCAGATCATTTCGACCATGTCCACGTCGTCGCGCGCGAGCAGCAGGCCCTGCTGGCGGTAGGTCGGAAAGCACATGTCGCCGGGGGCCAGCGCCAGAGCATGCGCGATGGCGATCGCCTCTTCGCCCAGGCACTGCATATAGAACGACATCTTCTTTTGCCGCTGCGCCATCAGCATGCGCGCGTCGAAGATGCGCGTCTTCATCATTGCGCGCAGGCCGCGGCGCAGCAACTGCGGATCGGTCTCGATCGCCCAGGGCCCGACGGCGCGGCCGTCGTCGTCGAGCACACGCACCAGGACGTAGGCAAGGTCGCTGGTGTCGACGGGCAGGGTGTCCACCGGCGGGCGCCGCACTGCGCCGGCGGGCGACACGCGCAGGTAGGAAAAATCGGTGTGGCGGCCGGGGCGCCCCGTGGGCTCCGGCACATGCAGACGCAGAGGCTCGTGCCGGGTCATGACTGGCCCCACGGCGCGCGCTGCGCCCGCCCTGGGAAGGGGAACCCGCCATTGTTGCGGCGGCTCGGCAAATGGTTCATCGCGTTACTCCCGCGCTCGATCGTGTCTCGCGCCTGGTCGCTCGGACCGGCTCGACGCCAGGCGGGTAGCCCGCGCCGTCCGGAGGGTTCTGCCACG